>Ga0126332_10000441_pt1 | contig 15035 bp, 10 predicted proteins | sample InaspJWI42metaG_FD_94482 | JGI IMG/M metagenome (GOLD analysis project Ga0126332, IMG submission 94482) | Marine gutless worms symbiont microbial communities from Oahu, Hawaii - Inanidrilus sp. 2 OAHU.JWI-42 metaG | ecosystem: Host-associated > Annelida > Digestive system > Unclassified...
GTGCCGATCTTGATTGTGGTATAGGATATTCATGTTAAAGCCGGTTGCCCGCCTGGCTACTTCGCGCCCGATTCGTCCCATGCCGATGATGCCCAACGTAGCGTGGTGCACGTCGACACCCAGGTTATCGAGCGCCCCCACTTCGGGTGTCCACCGGTCTTGTTTGACCCATTCAGCCAGTTCGGTCACCCGTCGGGTGGTGGCAAGAATCAATGCGAACGCCAGGTCGGCCGTCGTTTCAGACAACACCCCCGGTGTGTTTCCAACAGGGACGCCCAGATCCGTGCAGACAGCCACGTCAATGTTGTCAAAACCGACGGCATGATTACTAACGACCTTTAGGGAAGGACAGGCTTCTAAGAGCTCCTCGTTGACCCGGATATCCGTGGTCGCCAGCAGTCCATCACAATTCGCAAACAGCTCCAGTTGCAACTCCCGGGGCATCAGTTCTTTTTTTTCCCAGACGTGCAGTTCGGTCGCATCCCGCAGTAAATTAAGCCCTTCTTCGGCGATAATTCGTGAAACATATACTTCCGGCTTTTCCATTGTTCCCTCAAGCGGATGTTGCCCGGAGACGTCTTTCAATAAGCTGTAGGTGTGTCTCTCGGGCTCATCTAAACATATATAGTTGATTATTCAGGTGGTGGGTGAAGCAAAGCACTTTTTTTAGGGGTTGCTTCTGTTCATAATAATTTCGGATTAAAAAATTGCTTTTTCGCTCTGATTGTCGAAAAGATGCAAATTTTCCAAGATAGGCTCCAGCACAAGGGTGCTGTGGGGCTTTATGCGGGTTTTCCTGCCCACCGCAGCGATGAAATTAAAACTGCCGGCATTAAAATCGACATAGGTCTCATTGCCGATGGGCTCAACGACTTCTACCGTACCCTGTATGGTTTTGCCCGCAACGTGATCCGATGTTATGCTGAGATCTTCCGGTCGCAGACCGACAATAACGTGGTTATTTTTGTAATCGGCAAGTTGTGTGGATTTTTCCGATGAAAGTTCTATGCGCACCTCACCGGCCTGCAAATAGGCCGTATCTGCTGCCGTATTTAACTGCGCATCGAAGAAATTCATGGCTGGGCTGCCGATAAATCCGCCGACGAATTTATTGGCCGGGGTGTCATAAAGCTCAAGGGGCGAGCCGACCTGCTGAATAAAGCCGTCGCGCATAACCACAATACGGTCTCCCATGGTCATGGCTTCCACCTGATCGTGGGTGACATAGACCGCCGTTGTCGCTAGGCGCTCATGCAGTTTTTTCAATTCCAGCCGGGTCTGAACCCTGAGCTTGGCATCCAGGTTGGAAAGGGGCTCATCAAACAGGAAGACCCCGGGTTTTCTAACGATCGCCCGGCCCACTGCCACGCGTTGGCGCTGGCCGCCGGAAAGCTGCTTGGGTTTGCGCGCTAAAAGATCGTGAATACCGAGAATGTCGGCTGCCTCCCCGACCCGCTGCTTAATCTCTTCTTTGGAGCGTTTGCGCATCTCCAACGAAAAAGCCATGTTGTCAAAGACACTCATGTGCGGATAGAGAGCATAGTTCTGAAAGACCATGGCAATATTGCGGTCCTTGGCCGGCAGTTTATTGATCAGACGATCGCCGATAAATATGTCGCCACTGGTAATCGACTCAAGCCCTGCGATCATGCGCAGCGTGGTGGTCTTGCCGCAGCCGCTGGGTCCGACCAGAACCACGAACTCCTTGTCTTTAATGGACATGTTGAAATTATCGACCGCCACGACGTCGCCAAAATGTTTGCAAATGTTTTCTAACCGTACCTCTGCCATATTCGATTTACTCCTTCAATGCGCCGGTCATGCCCGCGACATAGTGTTCAACAAAAAATGAGTACACCAGGGCCACCGGTACCGAGGCGCAAAGGGCACCGGCCATCAGGGCCCCCCAGTGGTAAACATCTCCCCTGACCAGTTCGGTGACCAGGCCGATCGGCACTGTCTTTTTGGCCGTACTTGAGATGAACGCTAAAGCGTAAAGGTACTCGTTCCACGATAGGGTGAAGCAAAAAATCCCGGCCGAGAGGACCCCGGGCAGACACAGCGGCAAAATAATCCTTCTGAAGATCCTTATCCGGCTGGCCCCGTCGATCATGGCACATTCTTCCATCTCTTTGGGAATCGACTTAAAGTAGCCCATCAACAGCCAGGTGCAAAACGGAATCAGAAACGTCGGATAAGTCAAAACCAGGGACCAGAGGGAGTCCCACAACCTTACTTTAAAAATGATATGGGCCAGCGGAATGAATAAAATGGTTTGGGGTATGAGATAGCCTAAGAAAATAGCCACACCCGTGGGGCCCGAGGTCTTGAACTGTAATCTTTGAATCGCATAGGCGGCCAGAAGGCTGGCGACCAGAGAGATTATGGTGGCTGTAATGGCCACAAAAAAAGTGTTGGCCATCCACTTGAGAAAGATTGTTTCAGTGAAAAGCGATACGATATTGCCCAACGTCGGTGAATGGACGTAGAGCGGATTGAGGTCGAGATTGTAGAGCTCGATGTCGGACTTGAATACCGTATTGACCATCCAATAGAAGGGAAAGAGAAGGAATATCAGGTAGGCCGCCAGCGGCACATAAAATCTTACCATTTTGGATCCAACGCGTTCGATTGCCATTTGTTAATCCTCTTTCCGCAGAAAAATGAAGGCGATAAACACGCAGGCCACCAGAATGGGCAACATAAAATTGGATATGGCCGCACCTTCGCCAAATTGCCCTCCCTGCATGGCTCGCTGAAAGGAAAGCGTGCCGAAAATGTGAGTGGCGCCTGCCGGTCCGCCCTTGGTAATGATCCAGACCAGCTGGAAGTCGGCAAAGGTCCAGATCGTGGAAAACACGGTCACCACCGTCAAGAGCGGCATGAGCAGCGGCAGGGTAATTTTTCTAAATTTTTTCCAGGCCCCGGCGCCGTCAATCTCTGCCGCTTCATAAAGATCCGGGTTAATCGTTTGCAATCCCGCCAGCAGTCCGATGGTAAAAAACGGAACACCGCGCCAGACGTTGGCTGCGATCAAAGCCCACCTTGCGTTCCAGGGATCACCCAGAAAATCGATAAAGTGATCCGTGATACCCAACTTCATCAGCGTCCATGAAATTCCGCTGAAGGTCGAATCGTAAAGCCACCAGAAACAAATCGCGCTCAGGGCCGTGGGGATGATCCAGGGCAATAAAACAATGGCCCGCATCAATCCTTTGCCTTTGAAATCGCGATTCAAGATCACGGCCAAACCGATTCCCAGTAAAGCCTTGAAAAAAACAGCCACGACTGTGTAGAGAAATGTGTTAAAGCATGTTAACCAAAAAGTGGGATCCTCTAACAGGTAGGCATAATTCTCAAACCCGATAAAACTTCCCTCCCGGCCGACAATGGTATCGGTAAAACCGAGCCACAGGCCCAGCAAAAAAGGATACGCCAGGAACATTAACAGAAGGAGTTCGGCCGGGGCCACGAACAGAAGTCCCAGAACCGTTGGGTTCTCAAGGGCTCGGGAGAACCGATGGCGCAGACCCGACGGTCTGTCTGTTTGCTCTGAAGCGGCGATGGCATCCACTCGTTTTTCTCCAGCTTATCTGTGCATAATTAAATGGATCGGAATTTCTACAATTTATTGGAATAATAGATCTTTTGGTGGCCGTTTTCTTCTATAAGCCACATGGAATGTTGGAATAGTGGAATGTTGGAATACTGGGTATGAAAAGCGGGAGACGCCATTTTATTCAAATACTGTTGAATCTACATCTTTTGATGATATTCGTTAGACATCCATATTCTACTTTCATCTCGGAAATACTTCATTTTAACGAGACAATCAATGCAATTATATGCACTTTGATTCTTTATTTGCTTAAACCCATCATTCCATTATCCTCCCCGAGTCGGAGGCCAGAACCAATTATTCCACTATTCCATCATTCCATCATTCCAATAGGGGCGAAGCCCCTAACTTGAAAGGTTGGGGGCGGCCATTTATCCGGTAATGGCCCCCCCCAATCGTCACTAATGATTACTTGGAATTACCGTCTGTAAGCTCTGGCAATGGCCTTTTCCGCGCGCTCGATGGCCCTGTCCGCGGACATGCCCCCGGCGCAGTAATTCGCAAATAGGTCAACCACCACATACTCTGCCATAACCGCTGCCGAGCCGGGACCGATGGGTCCGGGATAACCGTTCCAGAGCATGTTTTTGACGCAGTCACGGTAAGCGGTGTGCTTGGGATCCTCGGTCCACACGGGAAGATTGCGATACGCTTTAAGGCCCGGCGTCACGTATCCCCGCATGGCACCCATCCATGGTTCGGCCTGTTCTTGTTCGAGCATGAACATCAGGAAATGCTTGGCTGCATTGGGAACTGCGGTGTGCTTGAAAATAAAGGCCTGGTTAAACAAATGCAGTTGCGTGGGTTTGCCTGTAGGTCCAATGGGCAGTTCAGCGTGGTAGGTGTCCTTGGAGATTTCGGCCCATTCCGGTTTCCCTTTAGAAGCATAGTAGATGCTGATACCATTGTTGGTAACCGCAATCTGTCCTGCTAGATAGGCCTTGTTATTGTGGGGATCCAGCCATGAAGCACAGCCGGGAATCATGGCGCCGTATAATTCTTTCATGCCCTCGAGGGCATTGCGGGTTTCAGGGCTGTTGATGGCCGGGTTACCGCCTGCGTCCACGGTGGAGGCACCATATGACCACAGCCATGTATAGGCCCAGTTGTTCCCATCTCCGACCGCATGACCCAGGGCAAAGCCTACCGGATGACCCATGCTATTGAGTTTTTTACAACACTTGATAAACTCATCGGTGGTCTTGGGAAATTCGCTGTAGCCGGCTTCGTTGAGCCAGGATTTGCGATATACGATTTGCTGACCGGGTGCACCCATGGGAATGGCAATCCATCTGCCGTCTTTCATGCCGTATTTGAAGCATGCATCTTCCCAGCCGCCATACTTCTGGCCGAGATATTCGGCCACATCCGAGACATCCAGAAGTTTGTCCGGATACAGGTGCGGGTCGTCGTGCCAGCCGGAGACGAGATCCGGACCGGCGCCGACGGCAGCCGACATGGCAGCCTTGGGTCGGACGTCTTCCCAGGATATATATTCGTTAACGACCTTGCAGCCGGAGACCTGCTCCCACTTGCGGCAATTCGCCTCCCAGAGATCCTTATCGCCACCAACGAAAACACTCCACCTGAGGACATTTAAGGTTTCCCCTTTTTCGACCGCCAGGTTGGGCGGTGTTGCTGCCAGCGCCCTGCTCGCCAGCGGGCCGAGCGGGCTGGTTAGAATCGCGGCACCGGCCAAACCGGCACTGGTGGTCTTCATGAAGTCCCTGCGTGTCATATTGCGATCTTGCTTTTTCATGGCCACTTTCCTCCTTTCACACTTTAAAATAAGTTGTAAGAACCTAATCACATTCGGGCTTTGATCTTGCTGTTCAGATTTCGAAAGTCCACAAAAATAGTATCAATAAAATACGTTACCTGACAGTCGCTAAAAGGTATCGGGACATGCCCGGCTATGTTTGCGGTTATTCCAGGCTAAAGGCTCACCTCCTTTCTCTGCATGCTTGAGGCAAAATAAAATGGGAAAGATTTTATCCGGAAACCTGCTTTCTCAGCTGAGTTTATGAGCTTAGGGGCCTTGCAGCGGGAGGCGGTGCTCATACTATAAAGGGAGTTAAGCCGGCGGTTATCGCTGATTTGAAAATATTTAAATCACTTATGCTTTCACTGTGTCAAGAAAAAACTCGTATATGAAATTTACTTTTTCCTAAACTGATTGGTTTCAGGTTCAGGGTTCAAAGTTCAAAGGTTACAACCGATGGACACTGCTTACCATATTGATTAAAATTCGGAATATCCGACATACTCCCATTGGGTGAAACGGCTTTACAAACACGATGAAGACAGAATCCATTTGATATGAGCTGTATGAGGGTTTTTCATCCTGGAACGTTGAACCCTGAACCGCTCAACCTAGGTTTTTAGAAGCTGTCTGTCGACGTCTAAAGGCAAACTCCATCCCTCTGAGGTGACTCAAAGCCGGGACTTGCTTCGGCGTAGCCTAGCGAAGCCGGGTCCACCGGACAGGGATTATTTACCTGATTTTATTCGCGGTTGACACGCCTATAGTTGGATTGTTAAGTAATTCTACCGTTCAAAACTATTATTTGTAATTGGGATTTTTTAACCGGGAAAGGAGCCAATATGAACTGGCGCAGCAGAGATATTCTCCAACCACCGGAGTGGTCCATGCATCGCTCGCTTTACAAGGCCATGGGGTACAGCGATTACGATTTGCAGCGACCCCTGATCGGCATTGCCAACTCCTGGAACCGAGTGGTTCCGGGGCACTATAATCTGAACCAGGTCGCAGAATTTGTCAGGCAGGGCATCCGGCAGGCCGGCGGCACGCCGGTCGATTTCGGGGTTATTGCCGGCTGCGACGGCATCGCCCAGGGCCACGCCGGGATGCATTGCATTTTACCCACCCGTGATTTGATCGCCAATGACATTGAAATGATGGTAGAGGCCCATCGGCTCGACGCAGTTGTTCTACTGGGATCCTGTGATAAAATCGTGCCGGCCATGCTGATGGCGGCGGCGCGTCTGGATCTGCCGGCCATCATGGTCGTGGGTGGACCCATGGAAGGCGGTTGCCATTTTGACGGGCGCGCTTCGGATTCAACATCCTTGACCGAAGGGCTCGGCATGCTCAAGTCCGGCAAAATTGATGAGTCCAGCTATTTATCATTGGAAAGCTGCGCCGCCCCCACCTGTGGATCCTGTTCGTTTCTGGGGACCGCCAACACCATGTGCTGTATTGCTGAAGCCATGGGCTTGTCCCTGCCGGGAAGCGCTACCATTCCGGCAACTTATGCTGACCGCTGGCGTGCAGCCCAGCAATCCGGACGGCAGATCGTCGACCTGGTCAAGCAGGGGATTACGGCCCGTCAAATAATAAATGCTAAAGGGATCGAAAACGGTATTCGTCTCAGTACGGCGATCGGCGGCTCCACCAATGCCGCTTTGCACATTCCGGCCATCGGTTACGAGGCCGATTTCGAGGTCGGTATGGATCTGTTTGAATCGCTTTGCCGCAGCACCCCCCACATTGCCAAAATGAACCCGGCGGCCGCGCCGAATGTGCCGGATTTTCACCATGCCGGTGGCGTGCCGGCGGTCATGAAACAGCTGCTGCCGCTGCTGCACGGCGATGCCCTGACCGTGACCGGGAAAACCGTGGCCGAAAACGTGGCCGGCGCCAAAGGTCCGGACAAGATCATTATCAAACCCCTTGATGACCCCTGGAGCAAAGAAGGCGGATTAGCTGTTTTAGGCGGCAACCTGGCTCCGGACACAGCCATTACCAAACCGGCAGCCATCCATCCCGATATGCACACCTTCACGGGAAAAGCCCACTGCTTTGATTCCGAAGAACAGGCCAATGAAGCGATTTTGGAGGGCAAAATCAGCGCACGTGAAGTGCTTGTTATCCGTTATGAGGGACCCAAAGGGGGTCCGGGAATGCGGGAGATGTACAAAGCCATGAAACTGCTGTATGGCAGAGGGCTGGCCTTAAAAACCGCAGTGGTAACGGACGGCCGTTTTTCAGGCACCAACAACGGCTGTTTTGTCGGACATATCTCGCCGGAGGCAGCCGAAGGCGGCCCGATTGCCGCGGTGGAAAACGGTGATTCCATTACCATTGATATTGACGCCAGAAGCCTGCATCTGCACGTGTCCGTGGATAAAATCAAAGAGCGTCTGTCCCGGTGGCAAAAGCCCGAACCTAAGTACAAGCGGGGCTATCTGGCGCTGTATTCGCGACTGGCGGAATCGGCCGATAAGGGAGCGATTATTAGGCATAAAATAGAGTAGATCGGTCGAGGTATAGAATCCTGGCATAGGGGACCAAGCTATAATTTCAAACCAGAGGGGTGGTGTTTGTGTTAGATAACCAATGGAATAATGGAATGGTGGAAAAATGGAATATTGGGTATGAAAAGCGGTCCGCCGCAGGCGGATTAATTTCTGATCAGTGTCATCTGTATAAAAAGAGATCTCATTCCGCCAAACCCAGTATTCCAACATTCCATTATTCCACTACCCCAAGGCATACGATTACGGAAAAGCCTGTAATCTCTGACCCGGCCCAAAGGACCAGGTTTTCGGTGTTAGAATAAATCCATGACGCAGATGCGGCGAATCGCAATCATTGCAGACGACCTGACCGGTGCGGCGGACACCGGGGTTCAGTTTTGCCCGTATTTTGAAGATACCCTACTGATTGCGTACGATCAGATAACACCCGAATATGCGAATATCTCCGCCTCCTCTTCACAAGCACTGGCCGTTTACACCAATACGCGTTCCCTCGATGCGGATTCGGCAAGGCAGCGTTTAGCCGACATGACCCCCCTGCTCAAAGAAATGCAGCTGGACTGGGTGTATAAGAAAGTCGATTCCTGTCTACGGGGAAACATCGGGGCTGAAACCGAAGCCCTCATGCTGGAACTGGGCTATGACGTCAGTTTTATTGCCCCGGCATTTCCGGCAATGGGGCGCACGACCGTGGACGATATACACCGAGTGCACGGCAGGCCGGTAGATCGGACAGAAATTGGGAGAGACCCGGTTGCGCCGGTCACCGATTCACTGTTGTCCCGGGTGGTTGCGTCTCAAACCCGCTATCCGGCAGGGCATGTGGGGCTCGATTTGATACAGGGCCCTGAAGCAGAGCTGAATGCTAAAATTCAACAGCTCATCGACAATGGCGTTCGGCATTTGGTGTTTGATGTCACGTCACAGCAGCATCTGGATCGCATTGCCCGGATGATGTTTACGTTGCCGTATAAAGTTTTTGCCGTGGGATCCGCCGGGCTCGCGGCCGGCATGGGATTTGCGCTGACGCACAAGGCAGCCGATCAGGATCACGCGAAGATAAAAGCACCGTCGGAAAATTACCTGCTGGTGTGCGGGTCCGCATCGGATGTGACCACCGAGCAAGTAGCGGAATTGACGTCAACTTATCCCTACAAAGTCATTGCGCTGTCTGCCGGCCTTCTGGCTGATTTACGGCGTCGCAGCGAGCTTGCTTCCAGGGCAGATTCTGCCCGGGCGGTTTTAGCGCAGCACGATATGATCCTGCGGATCGATTCTCTCTCAAAAGAGGACAGCCGGCACACTGGAAAAAATCGTTCGGCAGATCCCGAGCACATGGTTGAAGGACTGGCTTTTTTTACCGCGGCTGTTTTGAAAGCCCAGAAACCGGCAGGATTGTTTCTTACCGGGGGTGACACTGCAAATGCAGTTCTCAGAGCCCTCGATGCGACCGGAATCCATATTTTGGGTGAGATTGTCACCGGCATGGTGGCAGGCAAAATAGCCGGCGGACCTTTAAGCGGTCTTGCGGTTGCAACGAAAGCAGGCGCTTTTGGCCGCCGTGATACGCTGATTCAATTGCATGAATACTGGAAGGACAATTAAACGTCTCGGATTATCTACAATTTGTTAGAAATATAGTATTTATTGTGGTCGTGCGTGGTAAGCCATATGGAATGATGGAATAGTGGAATGTTGGAATACTGGGTATGAAAAGAGGAAAAAGATCTATTCTATAAAAAAGGTTGAATCTATCCTTTATGATGATAGTCGTCTATGATGATAGTCGTCAGATATCCATTTTCTGCTTTTGCCCCAAAATATACGCCAATGTTACGAGACTACCAATAAAAATTTATGAATTTTATTCCTTTTTTCATTAGATCCATCATACCAGTGCTCTTTCCGAGCCGTAGGCTCTAGAAGCCGGAGGCCAGAACCCATGATTCCACTATTCCAGCATTCCAACATTCCAATTGTGAGCGAAGCGAACTTCGAACAGGAGATTTAAGATGGAGACAGGCCCAAAACCCATTCTGGGTATTTCGGTGGGGGATCCCGGCGGCATTGGTCCCGAGGTAACGGCCAAGGCGTTGAGCCGGGCGGATATTTATGACATCGCCCGCCCCCTTGTGGTGGCCGACTGCCGCACAATGGCGGATGTGCTGCGTTTTACAGACGTGGACCTCAAGCTCAATCCGATCGGCGATGTCGGCCAGGGGCGCTACGAACACGGCACCGTGGACATTCTGGATATGCAGAATATGGATATGGCGCACCTGCGCTACAAAAAGGTTACCCCGGAGCAGGGAAGGGCTGCATTCGAATACGTGACCAAGGTCATCGAGTTGGCAATGCAGGGTGATATCGATGGAACGGTGACGGGACCCATTCACAAAGAGGCAATCCATGCCGCCGGTCACAATTTTGCAGGTCATACGGAGATATATGCCACGTACACCAAGACCCGGGACTATACCATGATGTTGACCCACGGCGACTTTCGGCTGACCCATGTATCCACGCATGTCAGCTTGAGACAGGCCTGCGATCTCGTTAAAAAAGACAGAATTATCCGGGTCATCGATCTTACCGAAGCGGCTTTGAAGAATTTCGGCATTGCAGCGCCCCGGATCGGTGTTGCCGGATTGAATCCCCACTGCGGTGAAGGCGGGCTGTTCGGCCATGAAGATGAGGCCGAAATTCTGCCCGCGGTTGAACATGCGCGGCAGCAGGGCAAACAGGTCGAGGGACCGATCCCGGCTGACACGATATTTTCAAAGATGAAAGGTGGAATGTATGATGCGGTTGTGGTCATGTATCATGATCAAGGCCACATTCCGATCAAATTCCTTGGGTTTGAATACGATGAAAAGACCGGACAGTGGGGCGGAATGTCGGGGGTGAATGTTACCCTGGGACTGCCGATCGTTAGAACCTCTGTGGATCACGGTACGGCCTTCGGCAAAGCCGGTGAAGGCAGAGCGAATCCTCAATCGATGATAGACGCGATTCGCCTTGCGGCTTTACTGTCTAGAAAGAATTGTTGCAATCATTCAGCCACAAAGGCACAAAGACAACAAGATGCTTAGATAATTCAAAATTATCTGCAAAAAGGAAAAGCGTCATCTGATTCTTTTTAGGAAGGAATTCTTCCCTTTCATATATTATATTGTTTTGAAATTGGTATCTTTTCTTCGTGACTTGGTGTCTTAGTGGCTGAACTGTTACGAATATTTGAGTTACGGAGGAAAAATGGAACGAATCGGTTTTATTGGATTGGGTATCATGGGCAAGCCGATGGCGCGCAACCTTCTCAAGGCGGGCTACCCGCTGATTGTTCATAACCGCAGCCAGGCGGCGGTGGCGGAGTTGGCTGCAGAAGGTGCGACAAAGGCCGACTCACCCAAAAAGGTTGCCGAACAAAGTGATGTCATCATCACCATGCTGCCCGACTCCCCTGATGTGGAACTGGTGGTTTTTGGTGAAAATGGAATCTCCGGGGCTGTGCGGACAGGTGTGCTGTTTATAGACATGTCCACCATTGCGCCGGCAACGGCCCGCAAGGTCCGGTCAGCCCTGCTCGAAAAGGGCGCAGAATCTCTGGATGCCCCGGTTTCCGGCGGTGAAGTGGGTGCCAAAGAAGGCACGCTGTCGATAATGGTCGGCGGCTCGGAAGCGGCCTTTCATCGCGCCGAGCCTATTTTCGAGGTGCTGGGCCAAAACATTGTGCACATCGGCGCGGCCGGTGCCGGTCAGGTCACCAAAGCCTGCAATCAAATCGTCGTGGGACTGACGATACAAGCGGTCGCCGAAGCGCTGACACTCGCGAAAAAAGCCGGTGTTGATCCAGCCAAGGTTCGGAAAGCATTGCTGGGTGGTTTTGCCCGGAGCCGGATCCTTGACGTGCACGGCAAGCGGATGATTGAGCAAACATACCAACCCAACCTACTAAAAACCGGACTAAACATCCGAAACCAGATTATCGTTCGCATCAAATGCCAGCGGCTTTGGAGACCCGATAATGCTGACGGCTTCTAAATTCTCGGCCTCCGCAACCATGGCATCGGAAATATTCATCTCTTCCAGCATCAATGTATTGCGGATGTGAACAATACGGGCATTTTCCGGCACCACTTCACCGATTGTTTTCAAGGCGGCTTCGACGGCCTGCCGGTCGGTGTCGAAATACGGGGGAATTCTCACCGCTTCGGGGCATGAGGAGGTGATGGCATTCATATAGGTGGCCCCGGGATCGATTTTATCCACCAGCCGCCGGGTGGTAAAGTCGGCGTTGCCGATTGCGGTGGCGTTTCCGTCCGATTCATTCGTCATATCCCTGATGAAAATGCGCATGATCTGAATATCTTTTCCGGGGTTGTGATAGGGAATGACGCTGCGCCCGATGACATTTTGATCCATTCCCGTACCGCTGATTTCCTTTCCCATCCAGTCGACGATCAGCAGATCGATTGGATTGAGTGGTATTTGCGGGAACATCTGCTTGGCGCGTTGCAACAGTTCTCGCTCCGTCTGCTCGATGCTGTCAGCCGGAATCGCTTGGATGATTTCGGTTTCGTCCCGCTGATTTTCCACCAGGGCAACACCACAAGCGATTTTGCAGCGTTTCAATATTTCCCTGCCGATCGATAAAAACACAGGATAGTGACCTCTGCGTACGGCGAGGTTATGGTAATAATCGGCCCCTTGTTGTTTGCCCATACCAATGGCCATCATTTTGAAAAGGCCGCTTTCGATCTCGCTTTTGAAATCCGTATGGGGTTTGACACGGTTTAATACGATGATATGATCTGCACTGGCGGCATTCTGGTCCACAAAAACATTTATTCCATCCTCGGTAGTGCTTACCTGGACGACCTCCATGGATGATTTGATTGGAACGCCCATATTTTGCTCATTGACGCCGTAGTGATCCAGTAGTTTTTTTTGCCCCTCGGCGGTCGCACCGCCGTGACTGCCCATGGCCGGGAAAATAAAGGGTTCGGCGCCGATGTCTTTGAGGTTTTTTACAATGGCGGCCAGGATATCAGCCAGATTGGCGATTCCGCGACTGCCGGCGGTGATGGCCACGCTATCACCGCCGGCGATGGTGTTCTGGATCTTGATTTTTGCCAGTTCGGCCTGTACTGTTTCGGCAATATTGCGAATCGGGTTGGTTGTAAACTCCTGACGGATGCGCACCATTTGCGGCAGGTTCATATCTTTTTCTCTCCTTTTGTGCTGGGGTTCGGGTTATGGAAAATTCGGATCAACTAAACGGCTTTAGGCGATACAGTTCAACGTTCCTTAAATAGGCAATCCTGCTGTTTGTGTCAAATGCAAAGATAACATTCTATTTAACAAACCGGCCAAATTTATATTGATCCGTTAAATAATCTAATATATCTAAATTCCTGAGTGGCAGATCTCGTAACTTGCCTTTAAAAAGAGTCGGCTTCTTTGGACAGTATCTATGTCTATTTAAGCAAAATTGAGGTATTTAGGGATTCAGGAATTTAGGAATTGAATGAATTCTATCTAATTTAATTATAGAATTTATCCTTAAATCCCTCAATTCCTGAATCCCTCAATTCCTCAATCCCTTAACCCCTAAACTTAATCAAAAGGAGGCAGTTATGAAATCAAGAAAGTTGGGTGTCCTGGCAATTATTGTAACCCTCATCCTGGCCATGGGATTGACGCCGGCATTGGCCGCTGACTATCCCAAACGGCCGATCACCCTTATCTGTCCATGGGGTGCCGGCGGCGGTACCGATGCGGTTTCCCGCATCATCGCCACCCTGCTGAAAAAGGATCTTGGGGTTCCCGTCAATGTCGTCAATCGAACCGGCGGCAGCGGTGCCGTGGGACATACGGCCATGGCCACGGCCAGACCGGATGGATACACCATCGGCATGCCCACCGTGGAAATTACCATGATGCATTGGATGGGATTGACAAAAATCACTTACAAAGACATGACGCCGGTTGCCATGGTAAACTTTGATCCATCCGGTATCAATGTTCGCACGGATTCGGCCTGGAAAACTTACAAGGACCTTGAAAACCATGTCCGCGCCAATCCGGGCAAACTCCAGGATTCCGGAACCGGCCAGGGTGGCATCTGGCACCTGGCCATGGCCGGCTGGATGAAGGCCGTTGGTTTGGCCCCGGATGCAATCAAATGGATCCCCAGCAAGGGCGCTGCACCGGCCCTGCAGGACCTGATGGCCGGCGGCATCGATATGAGCACCTGTTCTTTGCCGGAGGCTGCGACACTGATCGATGCCGGTAGAGTGCGCCCGCTGGCGATCATGGCCAACCAGAGAGATCCCAAGTTCCCGGATGTTAAGACCCTCCAGGAAATGGGTATCGACTGGACCTGCGGCGCGTGGCGCGGTATCGCCGCTCCCAAAGGCACAGCGCCTGAGATCGTTGCGGTCCTGGAGAAAGCCATCGAGAAAGTCGTCAAGAGCGATGATTTTATCAAATTCATGAAGAACCGTGGCTACGGCATATTCTGGATGAATTCAGGCGATTTTGCCCAATACCTCACCAGGGCGGATAAGGACAACGGCGAAATCATGAAGGCGGCTGGAATTGTCAAGTAAACCATCATCCAACCCGGATAAGCCGGAATTGAAGATTGAAGATTGAAGATTTATGGTATCGCTTCGCTCTGTCTTTTCTATCTAAATCGATCGTTCGACCCTGAGGCTCTCGACGGGTAGCATTCCTAAATTATTCAATCTGGCTATGGCATAAATCATGTGCAAACATGATGTGATTTCAATAAATAGGTACTAAGCTTTTTTCGAGACTGCGCTCGGAAAAGGGACCACTGGCAATTGAAGATTGAAAATTGAATATTCAATCGGTTTTTTACAACATGTTGTCAGGAAAAAGGCACTAAGGGCCTAAAGAGAGGTGATACCAGTGCGCGTAAGTAACACGGCCATCGGACTGTTTCTCATCATATTTGCCCTGGCGGTGATCATCCATACTCGGACGTTCCCGTCACTGGACAACGGGTATCCGGGACCATCGCTGTTCCCGAGGGTCCTGGCCGTGTTATTTATCCTGGCCGGGATCGGATTGATCATCCAGGGGATTAAAAAGCGGGAAAAAATACTGA
>Ga0126332_10000442_pt1 | contig 15015 bp, 12 predicted proteins | sample InaspJWI42metaG_FD_94482 | JGI IMG/M metagenome (GOLD analysis project Ga0126332, IMG submission 94482) | Marine gutless worms symbiont microbial communities from Oahu, Hawaii - Inanidrilus sp. 2 OAHU.JWI-42 metaG | ecosystem: Host-associated > Annelida > Digestive system > Unclassified...
CAAAGAGAAGCAAAGCGAACAGACAGTTCAGGAAAGACGCCTTCAAGAGGAGCCCATCAACGAGATGCTGATGCGAATCGGCATCAATGCACTGACCATTCTGATTGGTTTCATTCTAAAACCCTCGCCACCGGCGACATTCTTGCAGAAGTTTACCAACATGAATGCGTTAACCGCGTTATCATTGTCGAAACCGATCTTTAAAAGCGGATTCAACGCTTTGCGATACCATCGTCGGCCCAATGCCGATACACTCAGTGCCGCCGCCATTATGGCCAGTCTTATTTCCGGCAAAAGCTCATCATCACTCACCATCATTCTGCTGGCCGATATTGCGGAGCTTCTGACTGCCTATACGATGGAAAAAACACGCAGCGCCATTAAAGGCATGCTGTCCATTGAAGATCAGACGGCATGGAAGGTAATGGAAAACGGCAAAGAGGTTCGCGTACCGCTCAGTGAAATAGCACCCAATGACTTCATCGCCGTGCATACCGGCGATAAGGTACCCGTTGATGGAACGGTAAATGAGGGAGAAGCCTCTGTGGACCAGGCATCGCTTACCGGCGAATTCATGCCGGCGGTAAAATCAAAACAGGATAAGGTATATGCCGGCTCGACCATAAAAACCGGGAACCTGATCGTCAAAGCCGAACGGGTGGGGGATGATCGGGCCATCTCCCGAATCGTTCATATGGTGGAAGAAGCCCAAAGCCGAAAGGCACCCATCCAGGCGTATGCAGATCGATTTTCAGCCCAATTTATACCGGTAAACTTTCTGCTGTCATTTATTGTTTATCTTATTACCCGAAGCCCCACCCGGGCCTTGAATATGCTGATCATCGACTACTCCTGCGGCGTACGCTTATCGACCGCCACTGCTTTTGCAGCGGCCATATGCAGGGCCGCCTCCCAGGGAGTTCTGGTCAAGGGCGGAAATTTCATTGAAATGCTCAATGATTCGGACACGCTGATACTGGATAAAACAGGGACAATCACAGAAGGAAGACCGAAGGTGGTTTCGATCCAGCCGGCACCCGGTAATCATACGGGAACGAAAGAGATCGTCCAATACGCCGCCGCCTGCGAGGAAACGACCAATCACCCCATTGCGCTGGCAATCTTGCACAAGGCAAGGGAGATGGGATGGGCCATCCCTGATCATTCCAATATCGATGTAATACTCGGTAAAGGAGTAGAAACCACGGTCGAGGGACAGAAGATACGCGTAGGGAGCGAGAGCTTTATGATTGAGTCCGCAATACCTGTAACGGTTTCCGAGCAGACTATCCAGAACATGACGCACAAAGGTGAAAATGTAGTTTATGTGGGCAAAGGCAAGAAAATGATCGGAGTGATCGGGATTCAGGACAGCTTGCGAGAGGATATGAAAAAAACACTGAATCGCCTCCGTCGATTGGGCTATGATGACATCATTTTGCTTACCGGCGATGTGGAAGCGCATGCGAATAAAGTGGCCGCCAAAATGACCGTCGACAGCTATAAGGCGCAGGTATTACCCGAGGATAAAGCAGAGATGGTTCTGCGCAAGCAGGCAAGGGGCAACAGCGTGGTTATGGTGGGCGATGGGGTAAACGATGCGCCGGCATTGGCCTATGCCGATGTAGGAGTATCTTTGGGAAGAGGTAGCACGGAAATCAGCATCGAGACGGCCGATGTGGCCATAAACAGCAATAATCCGCTTTATTTGCCGGGTATCATCGGACTATCTCAGAAGACCATGGAAACCGTCAAACAAAATTTTATGACTGCTATCGTTGTCAACTCGGTCGGATTAATGTTGGCGTCCATGGGAGTACTGCCGGTCTTTTGGGCGGCGGTGCTTCACAATGCCACTACCATCGCCGTGGTGCTTAACTCGGGAAGAATTCTGATTACGGATATATCGAAAGACATTTAGCATGCGAGATCATCTTGAATTGGTCATCACCCATCGAATGCCGGGCCGGATTCGCCTACGATTATCCCATTCCCCGAGTTTACCGGATCGGATGGCCGATCACATAAAAAGCCATACCGGTGTGGAATCCATAGGGTACACGGATGCCACAAGAAACCTTCTCATTCAGTTCGATCACCGCGAGATCACACCTCAAGAGATCGTTTTAAGAGCCGGTTTATCCTTATCGATGGACTATGCCATGGCACCTGTTCGCATTCGGATTCAAAAAAAATACCAGAGCTTTGGCAACCTATCAACGCTGGCTTTTGCCGTACTTGCCGTAAATCACACAATGCAGCTGTTTTCTACCAGAGCCAAAGCGTCGAGCGTTTTTCGGGTATTTACCGGTGCAACCACACTGGCGGCTGTCCTGGAGCATGCCGTCCAAGATTTCCGGGACAAGGGCTATTTTCATCCCGAAGTATTTTCCGTCTATTACCTGTTGCTTTCGTTTATACGCGGCAATGCCCTAAAAGGTTCTACCATCACATGGATTTTGACCTTTGGGCGTCATTTGTTGGAAATACCCGCCAACACACTCCTATTGATACCTGAAATGGCAGATCCAAGCTGTGATATACATCAGTGTGAGTATGAGGTGACGGTAAAAAATGAGAAGGATTCGAATTTGCTGTTGAAACTGATGCACACCCTGCCGAACATGCTGTTTAAAGCCTACAAAGAGATGAACCTCAGCCTCGTTCTCGAAGACGCTTTTATCAAGCAGATGGAACAGGTAGCGGATGCTCACGATGATATTATCGAAGGTTTGGAAAATATGGACCAAGGTTTCTATTTGAGGGTTGAAACGTAATCGGAAAAGTATTGTCATATTACATGAAAAGGAGGAAAGCATGGCCATCAATTCACAACATGTAACCGGATTCGCGATAGGGCTCGGGGCCAGTGCCTTAGGTTTTTATCTTTACAAAAGGAACCAGTCAAAAATAGACGCATTTTTGGGTGAGCACGGAATTCAGATTTCCTCGGCTTTTGAGAAGGATCCCCGATCGATGACATTGAAAGAACTTGTCATGGCCAAAGAAGAACTCGAGGATATGATCGCAGAAAAAGCGTTTGCCGAGAAAGAAGAGAAAAAAGCCAAAAAAACTTCCGCTGAAAAGGCAGCCTAAGCCATTATAAAATTGTAATATCTTTTGTTAAGAATGGAATCGGGAAAAGATATCGGATTTTAATTTATTGCTGCCAAGCAGCTTATATCCTTTGGTTTTTATTGATTTTTCTCCTTTCCTTACGACAGCGCTTACTGCCGGCTAATATATCAATCTTTTACGCCAATTCGTTCTGGCTCACCCCGAGCTCGTTGAATGCCCAGATGCACACGAGACTTCTGACATTTACGGCCTGCTAATTTTAACTGTTGGTTACAACTCAATGTCGTTAACTTAACATCAACTTCTCGTGGGAGTGGCTTCCAACCACGAAAAGAAGTCTCTTTAAAGGCTTAATCGCGGCTGGCCTGCGACGAGCTCAGTCGAGTCGAAGCCGCTCCCACAGAGATAACACCAATCTTTAAGTTAATGACATTGATTTAGATATTTAAGGACGTTTTGGTTGTCGCGCACGGTTTGAGTCTTGTTTGAAGTACAGCGGGCGGGGCGGAGCTAAAGGTGATTCGAACGGTCTAGATTTTTGAAAAAACGGCGAAAGGACTTTAGATGATGTCGATCGGGTAGAAGAAGAACTATCGCTCTGCCGTTTGTTCAGCCGTTTTAAAGCCGCTCCCTCTTGATTGTTAAATGACGGTGATTTTGGATATCAGTGGCTTTAAAACCTGAAACCGAAGACAAAGTTTACGCTAAATCCGTTCAAATCACCAGTATATGTAATCGGAATATCGGAAACCCGCTTTGTAATTGAAACTGTATCAGTCCAGTAATACTTACCATCGACCCCGATAAAAAACCGTTTGGTGATGTTGAAGTTTACACCGGCCACGGCATGGGCTCCGAGTACGACATCGTCATCGTCAACGCTGAAACTTCCCAGGCTTGAGGCGGTGATATCGGAATTAAAAACAACAAAATAACCGCCGATACCTCCGCCGCCATAAAATTCCGCATTTCCTGCAGTAAATGCGCCTTTCAAGGAAACGGTTATCGGCGAAACACCGATAGTGTCTTCTTGCGTGTAGTTTCCAGCAATCGGTGCACTTCCCAGAAAGTCCCGGTCGGTGTAATAAAATCCGAGCCCTGCTTCAAATATCAAGTATTTTGCTATGTACCTGCCGTAGGCAGCGGAGAAATTAACGCCGGTGCCGAATCCGGATTGGTCCAGATCGTCCGCAGGTTGATAAAATCCGAGATCAACGATCGCATAATTTCGAAATTTACCGTTATCCGCCCAAACGGTTCCGCAAGCCATAGATGCAACTGTAATGCATAAAATAGCGACTATAGCGACACGCTGTGTTTGCTTCATTTTACTCACCTCCCTTTCCACAAGGTTGGGGATATAAATGCCTTGAAAACACCCGCGGGGAATACTGATTTTATTCTTTAGAGAACTTTCATTTTCATCCAATCGGCGGTGTTATGGAAATTCGCCGCAACGCTTCCCGGAGGGACTAATTTATCACAGGCCTTGCGGGTTTCTTGGTCGAGAGTCATATTCAGAACAGGCAACAGGGGCTCAAGTTGTTTTACCGTGCGCGGTCCGATGAGCGGCGCTGTAATCCCCGGCTGATCTTTGTACCAGAGGATGGATAGCTGGGCCGGGGTGAGGCCGATCTTTTCAGCCAATCTGGTAAACTCAATTCCGATTTCAACCCCCCGTGGCGTGACCCGGTCCGCATAATATCCGCCTCGCAGAGCTGCCCGGGAGCCTTGCGGATATTTTTTTGCATCGGTGTAACGGCCGGCCAGCACCCCCATAGCCATGGGTGCCCAGGTAATCATGCCGATGCCGTACCGGAGTAGCGGCATTGCTGGCGGGCAGCCACTCGTTCTGCCCCGCGCAGGCGCCTTTCCCTCCGGGCTCTGGAGCGGGCATTATTGGTTTCGGCTCGCTGTAGTCGACGGCGCAGCGCATCGCGCTCCCGGATCAAACGCCGTGCCTCCCCCAGCGCCGTTGCTCGCGGGCCTGGCTGATCTGCTCCGGCAACCGGTTCAGCTGAGGCGCCAACTGCTCTCTGAGTTCCGCCAGCTGTTGTTCAGCCCTGCGATTTTCTTCTTCGAAAGCAATCTGTCGGGCGGACGCTCTCTGTGCGGCTGCCTGGGTCGAGTTCATGACTTTCATGGGCATTTCTGATAATTTTCAACCGCGTGTTTCAGATTTCAGGCAGCACTCTTAGGACACGCCAAATCGTGGTTTGCGTTTTTCAGTAAACGCACTTAATCCTTCCTGCCCATCCGGATGATCGGCACACGCTTCGAGCGCGGACCGCTCCAATTCAATTTGGGTTTCAAACGAAGTGTTGAATGAGTCGGTGATAAGCTTTTTGGACCAGGCAAAAGAGTTCAGCGCCCGTTTGGCCAGCAGGCGGGCCATGGTCTTAGCCTCGTCCAAGGCCTGTCCATCTTCGACCACTTTCGTCACCAATCCCCAATCTAATGCCCGAGAGGAAGAAATCGGTTCGTCAAAGGCGGCGATTTCCAGTGCACGGGCATACCCCACCAGTCTTGGTAGTGTAAATGAGCCGCCACCGTCGATACTGAGTCCGCTGGAGGTATAGGCCTGTCGTAGCACTGCCGATTTTTCCATTACCCTGAAATCACAGGCCAGTGCCATCGAAAACCCGCCGCCGGCTGCAACGCCGTTGATGGCCGCAAAGACCGGCTTTTGCATTCTGCGTATCTCCAATATTGCCAGATGATATTGGGCGGCCAGAACATGGAATGACTCTCCGGGTCTGGTCGAAAATCCAAGGGCCCATTTCAAATCGCCTCCGGCGCAAAAGGCTTTTCCTTTCCCGGTGATGACAACCGCTCTCACGTTGTTGTCTCCGGCCAGGGTTGTTATATGGTTTGCCAATTGTGAAACCATATCGATATTGAATGCATTGTAGGCTTCGGGGCGATTTAAGGCGACGTATGCTACCGGTCCTTCTAACGTAATATCAATCAATTCGCTCATTATTCTTCTCCTCCACCGTTTCATTATTCCAACCTCGAAGCAAATTCGGAAGCCTCGAAGATATCCTATGTTTTCCTCGCGGGATAGAAATTCCGAGACGTTTATTTACTCAAACCCGTAAAACTCCGCCGGGTTATCAACGAGGATGCGGTGGCGGGTTGCGTCATCGTCAACCCAGTCCAACAACAGATCAAGCAGCATGGCATCGTCCGGCAAGTTGTCCAGAGCTGATGGATGCGGCCAGTTGCTGGCCCAGAGCATCCTCTCCGGCGCGGCTTTTACCAATTCTTTGGCTAAATCGCCCACGTCGCTGTATAGCGGCGGCCCGTCTTTGGATGTCTCATAGGGTGCCGACAGCTTTACCCAGCATCGCCCGCTATCAACGAGCTCAAGCAGCATCTTAAAAGCCTGGTCACTGGTCGGAACCGGCTCCATGAATTTGCCGGTGTGGTCGATAACAAATCTGCCCGGCAAGGAACTGATTTGGACGATATGATCCGGCAGTTCCCGCCCGTCAAGCTGCAGCTGCACATGCCAACCGAATTCGCGTACTCGTGTCGCCATTTCGTCTAGAATTTCCCAGGGCAAAACGCCGCCTGGAAACATGAAAAAGCGAATACCCCGCGCTCCCAAATCGGTGAGTCGCTGAAGTTCATCATCCGTGACGCTCGTATCGACGACCACAATCCCGCGGGCATCATCTCCGAGTTGTTTGATGGCATCCAGCGTACAGCGATTGTCGAAACCATAACCGGACGGCTGCACGACGACCACACGCTTTAAACCCAGCCGTTTTTGCACCGTCCGGTAGTCTTCGACCGTGGCTAAGGGGGGTTCGAAAATTGCAGTCGGTGCCAGAGGATACTGATCCTGCGGTCCGTAGAAGTGCATGTGGGTATCACAGGCGCCCGGCGGCGCAGACAGTCTTGGCCGGTTGACATTGTTTGTGTTAGATGCTGTAGACATAATAAAAGCCCTCCCCTTTAGTTTAACGTGGAAACCCTGGTCCTCCGGGCCCGGATCTTTACTTTCTGTCTCTGAGAAAAACCTAATCCGGATGAGCCGGAATTGAAGATTGAAGATTGCAAATTGAAGATTTGTGGATGTCGCTCCCAGCCGTCGTAACCAGCCTACTCAGCCGAAGTTACAGCGGCTACAAAGGTCGGATAGGCTACTATGGCGGAGTCGGCTTGCTCCGTCCTTTCTGATATGGATCATTCGACCCAGTCATTAGACCGTGAGCTCCTCGAAGGGAGTCTCTCGGCGGGAAGAATTCCTGAAATATTCAATATTCAATCATCTGCCATAAAACAACCTTGGCGGCCTGAGCTGATGCCAGACCTGGTCGCAAGCATCCAGCTCTTGGTGGGACAGTTTTAGCTCCGTGGCCGTCATATTTTCCTGCAGCTGTTCAATCGAGGTTGCCCCGCAAACGACCGACGTAATCGTCGGGTTGTTCAACACCCAGGCCAGGGCAAACTGAGGCAGGCGCTTGCCGTGCGCTTCGGCGATCTTTCCGATCTCTTCCACAGCGGCAAAGTTACTTTCGTTCCAGTAGGGTAGATTATAGCGATAGCCTTGGTGGGCCAGGCTGAACCGGGCGCCTTTAATCGGATCGTTTTGCTGTTCGTATTTTCCGGAAAGAAACCCTGCTGCCATTGGGCTGAACACACATACCCCCACGCCTTCTTCGGCACACAGCGGCAGCAGTTCGTATTCAATATCGCGGGTCAGTAAATTATAAGGTGGTTGAATGCAGTCCCATCGCACCAGGTTATACTTGTCGCTCAGCCATAAGGCTTTGCAAAGTTGAAACGCCCGGAAGTTGGAACAGGCCAGGTAGCGTACCTTCCCTTGATGCACCAGGTCGTCCATCGCCCGCAGCGTCTCTTCCAAGGGCGTGTCATAGTCCGGCATATGGGCATAATAGATATCGAGATAGTCCGTACCCAGGCGTTTAAGACTTCCCTCCACCGCCTGCATGAGATGTTTGCGGGACAGTCCCATGTCGTTGGGCCCTGCATCCGCCTGCCCGGGCCATGGATGGAAAGGCTTTGGTCTTGCCAAATCGATCGGACCTGAATCTCTTTGCTCGCCCCACTTGTTGCCCAGTTTTCGGACATGCCCGCCCTTGGATGCCAGGACGATTTGATCCCGTTTTCCCTTTATGGCTTTGCCGACGATTTCTTCGGTTACCCCGTTTACATACATGTCTGCAGTATCGATGAAATTAACGCCGGCATCCAGCGCCGTGTGCATGATTTCGATGGATAAGTTTTCCTCCACCTGGCGTCCAAACGTCATGGTCCCCAAACAGAAAGAAGATACCTTAAGTCCGGTTCTTCCCATCTTCCTGTATTCCATGTTCTCCTCCCTTGTTCTCGCTCCGGTCATCCTCTCCCAATATAGGGCATTTTGGTGGCCATGATAGTCATGAATTGCACGTTGGAATCCAGTGGAAGACTCGCCATGTGCACCACGGCACGCGCCACATGGCCAACGTCCATTCTCGGTTCAACCGCGACAGAACCATCGGCCTGCGGAACGCCGTTTTCCATGCGCGCGGTCATTTCGGTCGCCGCATTGCCGATGTCGATTTGGCCGCAGGCAATGTCGTACTTGCGTCCATCGAGGGCCGTCGACCGAGTCAGCCCTGTGATCGCATGCTTGGTGGCCGTATAAGGAGCGGAGTTGGGTCGGGGATTGTGGGCCGAGATGGAGCCGTTATTGATAATTCTGCCGCCCCTGGGCTGTTGGCTCTTCATCATCCTGAACGCTTCCCGAGTGCACAGAAAGGCACCGGTCAGGTTCGTGTCCACAACAGATTGCCATTGCTCGTATGTCAGATCTTCAAGCAGTACCGGCGGTGCGCCGGTCCCGGCATTGTTAAACAAAACGTCGAGTCGGCCGAAGGCTTCCTTTGTCCTGGAGAACAAAGCGTGTACAGAAGTGGGGTCAGACACGTCAGTAGGCGCCACCAGCGTTTGCGTGCCGGACAAACCGGATTCCATGGCAGTTGTTTCGAGCGGCTCCACACGACGTCCGGCCAGGATCACGCAATACCCTTCCTCCAAAAAAGCGAGTGCCGTTCGTTTACCAATGCCGCTGCCCGCTCCCGTAACGATGGCTACTTTCCGGGGAGAACTCATTTGTCATACCTCCTATACTATGAGAATCGAATCCTAATCGAGCCAATAGCTCGATTAGGGCCAAATGTACTATTCCGAGAATACGTTACGCTATACATAACCCGGATAAGCCGGAATTGAAGATTGAAGATTGTCGATTGAAGATTTATGGTAACGCTTCCGGCCGTCGTAGCCATAGGCTACTATGGCGGAGTCTGCTCGCTTTGTCTTTTCTATCTAAATCGATAGCAATTCTAAAATATTCAATCCGGCTATGGCAAAAATCATGTGCAAACACGATGTGATTTCAATAAATGGGGCCAAAACCACATATCCATATCTATACAGCAGATGTACGCTACCCGATTGGGTGAGTCAAGGATTGACTTCAGCCTTATCCAACAGAAAGACGTCACCTGAAAAAAAGCAGGTACATCGAGTTTCTTGCTTGATATTTGAAGATCATTGGGGATAGATAAAACTGAGACGGGACATCAAGGCTTTGCCCCAGGTGTCGCGTTTGGACTGAACTTTAAACACGTAAGGTGAAGCCCCGTTTTCTCGGGATCCGTCGGTCGCGCAGTTTACGAAACATTATAGCAGCTTTACCGGAGGTTCATTTTCTTATGAAATCGACACCCTATAATCTGGTTATGTCGGCGATGTTTAATGGCAGAAAGGGCGACCGTCCGCCGGTCGGAAATCCAACGTCTGTTGTGTGCCATGATCTCATGGACGCCACCGGGATATCCTTCCCGGAGGCCCATTTGGATTCTCAGGCCATGGCCGAGCTCGCTCTTGCGGGACACGAAATTTTGGATTTTGATACGGTGATGCCGGAATTCAGCGTCCAGCAGGAGGCCGCAGCCCTTGGATCCAAAGTGAATTGGGGGCACCGGGATATGATGCCCGACACCAAGAGTTCTCCCCACGAAGACTTTTCAGATATCGAGGTTCCCGAAAACCTGCTGGAGCAGCCGTCGATAAGGGTCGTTCTTGATGCCCTGACTATTCTGAGAAGACATGTGGGAGGCAAAGTGGCCATCGTGGGTAAAGTGATGGGGCCCTGGACCCTCTCCTACCACATGGCCGGTGTCGAAAATTTCCTGCGGCATGCTGGCCGGCGCGAAACAGATAAAATCAACCGGATGCTGCGGCAGCTGCTGCCGGTGATGGTGGCCGTTGCCAGAGCTCAGTTTCAGGCCGGTGCGGATATTGTGGTTGTGGCCGACCACGCTACGGGAGACCTGGTAGGACCTTATCACTATGAGGAATACCTTTTGCCTGTACACCAGGAGCTTACACACCGGATCGAAGGGCCCCTGATTCTGCACGTGTGTGGAAATTGTCGGGATCGCCTCGAACTGTTCGCAGATGGTGGTTTTGACGCTTATCACTTTGAGTGGCAGAACGATCCCAACCACGTGGTCGAGACGATCGGCGAGCGGATATCCCTTGTGGGGTGCGTCAATACTTCCGAAACACTGCTTATGGGAACTCCTGATGACGTCTACAAGCAGGCAAGGTCCGCCATCGAGGCCGGTGTGAATATCATCGGCCCGGAATGTGCCATCGGCCTTCCTACCCCAATGGAAAACCTTAAAGCGATCGTGGTTGCAGCCGGGGAGGGGTACTAAATGCGATCTCAGCGTTAACGAAACAGATTTCTGACATTTGGTATAATTTCGGCATATGCATTCCAGAGGCTGTTAAAGCTTTCCGGCATGCTGCTCATGACTTTTGCTCTGTCCAGTCAGATTGTGAAACTCAAAATCGATACGCGTGACGAAAGTTTTTTTTATCTACATGACTTCTTACCTTGCGTATAACATCCGGTTCGGCTTGCTAAGGGCTCGCTCAAAAATAACTTCACATTTTAGTGAGCCGATCCATCCCGTCTGGCTGCGTTGCTCGTCGGTTAAATAGCTTGCTATTCGCCCTCCTCGCGCCTTGCCACGCGGGCGCCTCGACCCCCTAAAATGTAAATTTATTTTTTCGCGAACCCTAACCGGATGTGCGGTTCTTTTTGCCCTGGCAGCGGATTTCTTCCTGATGCCCGCTCTGCTCAGTATCACATATGGAAAAAGGACAACCTTTCGTTTGGGAAAGCCATGATTGCCACGAAGGGGTGGTTTTTCCTGGCATCTATATCAACATTTGTGGAGAAACTGTAAAAATTGACCCCAATGCGCCAGAGGCGCACAAGAAGCCTTGATCCAAACACTGAAGTTATGCGTTTTTGACCATTATTCCATGATTCCAACCTTCCATCATTCCATGTAGGCGGCATAAAACCAGTGTCGTTAAAAGCTGCATGATTTCAATATATTATAGGAATTCCGAAACGTTAAATTAATACCCTTTAACTCATTTAGCAATAGAGGGCGGCTATGTCCTGTAATGTTCTGGTTTTGTGGAAAAGATTTCACCCTTTTCAATAATAAATTTCACAGTAATTCGACCTTTGTGTTCCGGAAAAGATCATCAACTAGTTGGTATCACTATGTAATCACAGAAACTACGTTTTAGGCATATTTTTTGCTTATCTCAACTTGGTAGATGAGCGACAGTTACAGATCCGAAGGATATCTAAATCATTTGTGGCCTTGTCGCACTGCACCTGAATCATGTTTGGGTTATTGATGGTGAGAGCCCATGAATTTTTTTCACAAACCTTTTTGCTAAAGGACGAAATGATGGTGCTAACCTATTATAGAAGATGCCCGTATTGCAGCGATACCGCATACTATCGAATCAGACGTAGATGGTGGATGCGATGGTTACTTGGGAGCAGACATTATCAATGTTACGAATGCGGTGAGACGTTTTTCGTACTGCAAAAGATAATTCAGAGAGAAGCAAGAATTAATCTTCACAGTCGGTTATTTTGAATCCCAAACACCCGGATCGTTGCTAAGAACCGGCATTATGAAGAGAGATTAGTTGCGAAATAGAGGTTGTGGTATTCTGACACCAAGGTGCAAGCGTTAGAAGTCTTTAAAATCTTGATCGTCCAATGGGATTGATTGTTCCGGTTTCAGGGTCGCTGGTTTGAGTATCCCACGGGTTTTGACTGTATCATTTTTAGCAGGCGCATCCATTTCATCTTTTAAGTTATGCCTCCCTGTTTCCTGCAGGTGATTTTTAGAACCAGTTGGTTTTTCATTGTCTCCGTCGACCAATCGAACTAAATTATCAACGTACACCATCATATGGTCTGCCTGGGCATTCATTTCTTCAGAGGCAGAAGCCGACTCTTGCGCATTTGCCGCTGCCTGTTGGACAACCCTGTCCATTTCAACCACCGTTGTATTCAGTTGCTCAATACCTTGAGCTTGCTCGCGGGATGCCGCGGCGATTTCTTCCACTAGGTCAGCAACCTTGCCGGCAATGTCCATATTCTCTTTAAAAGCATGACGTGTCGATTGCGTGAGCTCATTGCCATTTTGAACAGCATCGATAGTACTCTCGATTAAATCGGATGTGTTTTTCGAAGCCTCTGCGGCCCTCATCGCCAGATTCCGCACTTCATCGGCCACAACGGCAAATCCGGCGCCCGCCTCTCCGGCCCGGGCTGCCTCAACAGCAGCATTTAGCGCCAGTAGATTGGTTTGAAAAGCGATCTCATCGATGGTCTTTATAATTTTGCCGGTTTCTTCGCTGGATTTTGTAATCTTCTCGATCGCCGCAGACATGTCGCTCATATGTTTGTTCACCTTCTCCACTACCTGCCCGGCTTTGATCATCATGGTATGGGCTTCATGAGCGTGGTCGGCATTCTGCCTGGTCATTGACGACATTTCTTCCAATGATGAAGAAGTTTCTTCGATAGAGGCTGCCTGCTGGGATGAACCTTCAGCCAGCGACTGACTGGTGTCAGATACCTGCTCTGGAACAGACAGCACGTTGGATGAAGCGCTGCTCATCCCTTTAATGACGCGCTTCAAGGGTTTGGAAATAGTTCTGGTAATAAGCCAGGAAAAAAGCAGTCCTGCAATAACACCCACCACCGTCGCAAAACCCATTAGCTTCTGGGCCCAGCTCATCTGGCTTCTTATCGTGTCTTTTTGGTCGGCCCAAACATCGGTAAATACTTTGTCAGCCTGTTGTGCAGCCTGCACCATTGTTTGGTTGGCTGAGTTTTGCTTCGCCATGAGTTCACAGAATTTATCAAATGCAACATCATAGGCTTGCACGGCAGCAATGACATTTTCAACCTGCTCGATATCCTTCTCTGCAGTAAATTTTGACTTCAGCTGAGTTGCAAGCTCAATAATTTCAGCGATACGATTATCAATACGGCTTTTCAACTCACTTCGGCCGTTTGAGATGATAAAATCTTTTTCCTCCTGCCTGGTTTCAATAAACCATTTGTAAAGTTGATTGGCTCCCTCGGCTTTTTCCAGTTTATCGCTCAAAAATGTTTCTATCTCGGCCTGTGCATTAATGAGGCGGGTATTCTGTTCAGCCCGAATGGTTTCTGTCTGATCCAATGCTTCACCGGCTTTATTTTCCAACGTTTCCCTGCTTTGATTCAATTGCTGCGTAAGTGCATTAAATCGATCAAATTCAAGTTTATATGCTGCAACTGCTTCGGCAGCCATTTGTACACGCGAACGCGATTGCGGCATTCTCAGACGCGATCTAAGTTGTGCATACAAATCCAGAAGATTTTGAATGCGCTCCTCAATAGCGTCTTTCCACTTTTGATCTCCGTTGGAACGGATGAACTCTCTTTCATCCATCTGGGTTTCTATTAGCCCTTTAAACAACTGATTCGCCTGGTCGGCTTTGCTCATCCGGTCATCCAGAAACATGCCGAATTCATCTCTGTCCAGCTCCGCGAATTTTTTTATTTTGACCAACTGATCTTTCTGTCGGGCCAGGATGACTTCCGTATGATCCATTGCTTCTCTGGCTTTTAATCTCATTTCTTCAAGGGTCATATTTTTCTGAGCGACCAGCAATGAGAGCTGCACAAAGGCTTCTTTATAAACACCTAGTGAAGTGATAACGGTTTCTACCTTTTCAATATCTTGCGATCTCAAAAATCGAGACTTTAACGTTGCGCACAACTCCAGTATTTGTACAACCTGGTTATTAACCGCCTCTTGCCACTCTTGCTGGCCATTGGAGATCAAAAAATCCTTCTCGTAAATTCGGGCGTCTATATATAATTTAATAATGCGATTGGTATCATTGGCATTGGCTATTTTATCTTTTAGAAAAGCAGCATATACTTCGCGGGCCTTAGTCAGTTGCGAATATTGATCTACGCGAATGGCTTCCAGGCGTGTTAAGGCTTGTTGCGCCCGAGAATTCATCTCTTCTAACGTCGCACTTTTTTGTACATTTGAATCAACCAAACTTTCAAACGCAGTAGTATAGCTGTTTACCTGTTTTATAACGCGGTCCATTTGCTTCTTGCTGCTATTTCGATTGAGTTTTTCTTTTGTCCTGCTGGCATGATCAATAATTCCCAATAAACCGTGTTCAACTCTGGTAACACTAGCTTTGTCCTCGTGTACAATGAAATTGCTTTCGTCCTGCCGGATCTCGAAAAGAGCCTTGATCAAATGGTTGACAGCATCGCCGGTTTCAATCCTACCGGCAATGCCGTTCAAACAAGAATACCCCACATAAGCCACGAGGCTCATTAAGATCAAAACGATAGCAAAACCACCAAATATTTTTGTTCCGATCTTTAAATTATTAACTCAAGTTTCGCACCTCTTAATAAGGGCTTACGGCTAACAATTATCTTCTATGTTTACTGCTTTGAAGTAGTAAAGGGCTCCTAATTATGATATATGTAACTATCCAATATAA
>Ga0126332_10000443_pt1 | contig 15008 bp, 10 predicted proteins | sample InaspJWI42metaG_FD_94482 | JGI IMG/M metagenome (GOLD analysis project Ga0126332, IMG submission 94482) | Marine gutless worms symbiont microbial communities from Oahu, Hawaii - Inanidrilus sp. 2 OAHU.JWI-42 metaG | ecosystem: Host-associated > Annelida > Digestive system > Unclassified...
CCGAAGGATATCGATCTCCAAGGCCCTCCATCCCAAGATCCTGAAGGACACCCTCCACTTGCTTGCGTGCCTCTTTAACGGGCAGCTTTTGCAACCAGAGACCAAAACCGATGTTATCATATACCGTCATGTGGGGCCATAGGGCATAGCTCTGGAAAACCATACCGACCTGACGCTTGCCGGATGGCACCGTAATTCCCCTTTCTGCAGCAAAGACCGTTTGGCCCCCAATCATGATCTCACCTTCATCCGGGATTTCCAGCCCTGCAATACAACGCAGCAAAGTCGTTTTGCCGCAGCCCGAAGGTCCTAACAATACAAGGAATTCACCCGGTTCGATCGAAAGATTTACCCGGTTCAGGGCAGCAACCTTTCCATAAACTTTCGTAAGGTCTTTAATCTCGATTGCCACACCCATGGATGATATACCTGCCTTTCCTGCTGGCTATTTTTCACGGAGGCGAGACAGCCGACTTTTGCCCAACCACCAAACCGCCAGCTCGCCTAATATTGTTATCAGGGTAACAAGCAATACCAGTGCATTGCTCAGCTGAATCAGATCTTCCTCCGTATATCCAAATCCCAACGTCATGAGAACGCGGGTTTGGGGTGTAATCAGCAATATTATCAACGACAGCTCCCGCATAACTCCGACAAAAGTAACCATTAATCCGGCGACGATACCGGAGGTAGCCAGCGGCATGACGATCTTGCGGATACGTTGAAACCAGGTTGCCCCCTCGATTTCAGCTGCTTCCTCGAGCTCTTGACCGATTTGTGTGATAGCGCTGGCCCCTGTGCGAACGCTGTATGGGAGCCTCTTTATGACCGATATGATTACAAGCAGCGTAAAGGTTCCGTAAAGGGCCGGAACAGGGCCGTGCCGGGTGGCAAAGATACTGAGGTACATCGCCCCGAATGCAATGGCAGGAAATAAAAAGGGCAAAAAAGAAACCTGATCGAGAAGTTTCGACAGAAAACTCTTTCGGTTTCGAACGACAAGGTATGCCACGATCAGGCCTAAAATTGCACTCAGTACCGAACTGACAACCGCCAGCCTGATACTATTCCAGGTGGCGCCTAAAATGATGGGGTTGTGAAGAACTCCCGGTTCACCGTGGGCGATATCCGGATCGGATTGACCAATCCAAAAATGAAGCGTCAGGTTGTCCAGACCGTAACGGCCGTCTATCAGCATCAGTGTCTGGTATGCCAGCAAGGCCAGGGGGAAAATGGCGGTGATCAGGGAAAAAAAGCTTATCATACCAAAAGATGGCCAGCGCCAGCGCCCCAGGCGGGTGGGTTCGCCTTTAAAACCTTTCCCTCCGACCGTCTCAAAGCGTCTCAATTTGCCGCCTAAATATTTGTTGCTGCCATATACAACCAGGGTCGTAAAGAAAATCAATACGATTCCCAGGATATAGGCAATGGGATCAAACCCCAGTTTGAGACTGGTATATAGCATTGTGGAGAGTGTATGATAACGTGCAGGTCCTCCCAGTAAGAACGGAAGGGCGAAGGTGCCGATGGTTCTTCCAAAAGTGAGAACGAAGGCTGCCAAAAAGGCAGGGGCAACGATGGGAAAGGTAATTTTGCGCAAAATGGTAAAACGGGAGGCTCCCAGCAGTTCGGCGCCTTCTTCGAGTTGCGTGTCGATGGTCTCCAGTGCACCGGATACAAGCAAAAGCGCAAAGGGAAAAAAATGAATCACCATCGTTATAATAATTGGAACCGGTCCGTATGAAAGCCATTCCGGTGGTGGGATATTAAAAATGATCTGGAAAAATCCGGGCTGCCCGCCGATGTTCGGATTTCGAAACAAGGTCTCCCAGGCAAGAGCTATTGCAAAGGAGGGAATGATATAGGGAAGCGTAAGGAGAGTCTTGAGCCATCCGCGACCGGGCAGGTCGGTACGGGTAACGAACCAGGACAGAATACCGCCCAGGAGCAGTGCAAATCCTGCCGCTACCGAACCGGTAAAAAGCGTGTTCAAGAGAGGCTTGTAAAAAAAGGATTTGGCGACGCGGCCACCGAGGACATTTTTCCAGTGGAATAAAGTAATCTCACCCGGCTCAATTTCCCGTGACATGCGGGTGTCGGATTCATCCCAAATCAAGGTCCGTTCCACAAGTCCGTACAGAGGCACTAAAACCAGATAAGCAAGTACGATCAGCAATAATATCGAAATGATAAATTGAGGTGAGGTGATATGGTACCGGGCTCGATTCAGCCATCGTTCGATCGAATTCTTGTTCACGCGTCTATTGGCCAAGGCAACCATTTTTCCCTCTTGCCCTTTTTATCAATATAGTGCTTGAAAGTTTTGATGCGCCAGGATAATAAAAAACCGAACGATTAACAAATTAAATTAATAAATACTTTTGATTTAATTCTTAAATAATATAAGGTTCGGGGACGGCAGCAACTCAGTATCCCATCTCAAACGCCGAATAAAGCGCTTGATCCAAGATGAACATCGATATTTTAAGAACATTTTTAAGTGTTGTGCGGACCAGACATTTTACGAAATCCGGAGAGGAAAATTTCTGCACCCAGTCAACGGTATCTTTGAGGATACAATCTCTTGAGGAATATTTTGGTCTCAAGCTTTTTGACAGGATCGGAAAGACGGTAGATTTAACCAATGCAGGTGAGCTCCTGCTTCCTTACATCAAGCTGGTGGTCGATACATTTGACCAGACAAATGAAGTAGTTCTGGACATAAAAAACCTGAATCTCGGTAAAATATCATTAATATCATCCCAAACACCCGGCACATATATAATTCCCCAAATTTTGCTCGATTTTCACAAGAAATACCCAGCCATCAAAATTAGCTCATATATCGCTTACTCGAAAATTGTTTTCGGTCATATCGCTGAAGGGAACCGGTACGATATGGGTATCATCTCTCAACCCGAATATCTGATTGACAAGTATAGACAAATGAATATTGAGATCAGGGAGATCACCGATGATCCCTTAGGCATTATTGTTGGTACAGACCACCCCTGGGCAGACAAAAAGGAAATTGAGATTTCTGAACTCATCGGCGGTACCATGTTCATTTCAAACCAGGCGACCACTTTAATATCGTATCTTCATCATCTGACTGGAAAAACAATAAAGGAGGAGAACAGAATCATAATGGGAAATTTGGAATCTGTTAAAGTGGCTGTTCAGTCAAATGAAGGATTTTCAATACTGTCTGATTTTATTGTAAGAGAAGAACTTTCCAGCGGTGCGGTCAGGAGGTTAAAATTAAAAGGGTATAACCTGAAAAGGAAAATATATTTTATTTACAAAAAGAATAAAAAAATTTCTGCGCCAATGGAAAAGTTTGTTGATAGTTTTATGAAGGCCGTAAAAAGAAACGACAGCTGATTTTACTCGGGTAGAATGTCACGAATCAGATCATCAATAGAAGTTTCTGGATTTTTCAGATCATTTAGATTATCCTGTCTTTCAGTTTGTATTTATCTCTGAGCCATGAGCTGTCAGTCTGGATTTTGAGGAGGATCACATGGTAGTTCCGGGAGAAAAAATGCTAAAACAAAGTATTCTATGGTGCATCTTTAAAGAGCAATTCCTCAACTTTCTTAGGAAATTAGCCGGCAAACCGCTCAAGCCCAAAAGTTGGGAATCGATGAACGATTCGGATAAAAACCAACAAGACCAAAAGATATGAACTCACCACACCAAATCCAACCCGCAGAAATTTTAACTGTGAGTCATTCCTGACGCTACATCTTTCTATCAATTATATACTTACCCTTTCAGCAAAATAATGTTAATTTTTCAAATACTTATATGGTATTAAAAAAAATTCAACAATTGATTAAATAATGCCGATATAGGAACTATAGGATTAGAATTCTCAGGCAGTTTCATTATAAATATAGTAGGGAGGGTACACATGAATTTAGGAAAAATGCATTTTTTTAATCGCAATGAAAAAATTGCTATATTAAAGCTGATAATTAAAGTTGCAGCCGCCGATAATAAGTTTACAAAAGAGGAGCTCGTAACACTACAAGAATATCTAAACCTTAATCAATTGAAAATCTCTAAGGACTTTATTGAAAAAGTCAGGAATGAAAAATATGAAGATATAGTATCAGTTTTTATTAGTAAATCGAATATCACAAAAGCATATGCCATTGTAAAGGAGTATGCAAATCTTAACGGCATTAATCCTGAATTTGAAGGTAAAGTTCTCGACGAAATTAAAAATGCAATGGAGCATAATAAAAAAGATCTTAAAGTCGGTTTCGGAGCTTTTCTAAAAGATTTGTTGAGAGAATTTTCTTTTCTTTGGGGAAAAGAAGATATTAATCCTAATGCAAAAACCATTTTGGCTATTGTATTTACTGTTATTGCCTGTGGATTTGGAACTTTTTGGACAACCGGTGGTTTTTTTGGCATTGGAAAAAGTACGGAGATGGTTTGGCCAGGAACATGGCCAGTTGTTAGTGGCTTATTAATATTTTGTACATTATGCTTCAGAAATTTTTTGCCAAGACCTAACAATTTTCGGAATATTATCTTTTTTCTTGCGAATACTTATTTGCTATCAACAATAGCGATGCATATTATTGGGAGAAATCTATTTGAAATGACTACTACAGCAAGTCTATTTTTGACATTAATAGTCTTATTATGGCTTGGTATGAAAGAAATACTGGGCTTTGTATTTCTTGGATTTTTTGGACTACTTATATATAAAATAATTGCAATAGATACGCACATAGCATGGAGAGCTTTTCCATTTATTATAAGTGCATTTATTGGGATAAGTTTTCAATCTGAAAACTTCTTTGACGAATTCAGCCAAATTTCAAGCTCTTTTTTTAAAAAACCGGAAATAGAAAAAGAAATGGTTAAAGAAAGCCTCAAACTCGCGGGAGATAGAGTAAAAAAAGTAGCGAATACGGCCGTATCAGTTGGGGCTACTGCTGCAGGTTTACCCCCTGGAGCAGTTGATATCGCCAAACCAAAAGCATCTTAAATCTTAAAAAAAATTGATTTTATGATATCATCTAGTGTTTTAAGGTTTATAAGTAAAAACCGGGAAATATCTGAATAAAATTTCTATAGCACTTTATAGAATTTATTGATAATATTTTATTATCAAATTTTAAGGCCAAACCATGACAATTAGAATGCCGGAACCCAGTTTTGCTGATAAAGTGATAAAATTTTTAGGGAAAAAACGGGGAATAATTATCCCGAACAAGGCTATCGAAAAATTCGGTCACCATGTTTATGTCAAGGCTTATAAGGAAAGCTTCTGGAAATCATTGCTGAGACCAGGGTATCAAGAATTACCGGAAGATATGGTTGACCTTTTTTCTTTCCAGGATCTTAAAGACGAAGCCTTAAAAGATTTTAAGCGCTAAGGATTCTCAAAACGACATCTTCCCTCCGACCATACCTGGGTGCATGCTTACCCTAACCTTAAATTTCAGTCAACCATTACACCTGAATATTAGTTGCCGAAGGATCAACAGATAAGACGATTAACCTATTTTCAATCCGATAGACACTGTTTGATTCTTTTATAGACAATGAGGGCAAAAGTTCATAAGTTGATTGTCCATTTCTATCTTCAATTCAAGAATATTACAAAAAGGCCAATAAATATTTATAGAGAATTGAGTATAAAAAGGGACCAAGATATGTCTGGAAAAAATGGTTTTTATCCTGTAATTGAAACGTCATTTAAGGCCCAAGGGTATAAATATTTTGACGGTGATCGGAATATAAAAGGCAAAACATCTCAGCATCGACGCAAACCGGATTATGTGGCCGTAAAGGAAAATGCGATCATCATCGGCGAAATCAAATCCCCCAATGAACCGCCAATGACTTCCAGTTGGCGGCAGAAACAGCCTAACGACAGCATTGAATTTGCCGGCGTGCGTGCCGATGTGTTGGAGCGGGAAAAAGCCGGCAAGCTGGATCCGGAAATTGGCGGTCACGAAATCATCATCCGGGGCCAGATTCCAAACTACGTATCCTGCATCGGGAAGACCTATGATTTACCAGTGGACAAAAAAGGTAAGGTCGTCAAGGGAGGATATTCGGTGCCGACCGAACAGGCCGTCAATGTTGAAAAAGCGTTCTTATCAATGGGCAAAAGATATTGTCAGATCATCTACGACGACAATGGCTCCATCACATACATTTTCGATCTGTAATAATCATTACCCGCAAGCCCGGTGAACCCGCAATGTATTATCAGACATTTCTTTATTTCATTACATTGATTCGTGCGTTTACATCTGAAAACAACCCCCAGTTGATGAACCGTTCAAAGAATACACCGAAAGTTGATTGTAGAGGGGTGCAGTGCTTTGTTAACTGCCAATTCCGATACCTTGCCTGAGCATATAATCAACTAAAGCTTGGGCATCGTGGCTATTTGCCGACTGCAATCCCTTTACTACACCTCTCTGATCTTCAGATACGCGCTGCTGGCCTAATTTCAGTTTGCCTTCAATCCGCGAAATTGTAATTTTGAAGCCAACAATACCAGGGAGCAGCTTTTCAATAAGTTCGTTGGTAAGGATATTTCGTTCTACAAGCAGCGATGGCTCATATTTATTGACTGTTTGCTCTACGACTTTCCGCGTCTGAGTTGTATTCAGAATCTCAGCCACGCCATAAACATGGACAGCGGCATAATTCCAGGTAGGAGCGGCAGGGGACATTGCATACCAGGTCGGAGAAATATACGCATGGGGGCCACTGAAAATTACTAACACCTCTTTGCCGTTAAGTCTTTTCCATTGAGGATTGGCCTTGGCTATGTGGCCATAAAGTGTACCGAATTCTCCTTCATCCTTATTCAAAACAAAGGGAAGATGCGTGACTTCAAGAGATTTGGATATAACAACACCAAAGCTGAACTCGTCGATGAATTCATGCGCATCTTCAGTGGATTTCATTTTCATATTTGATGGTACGTACATAGTTTCCTTTGTCAGTTAACACTAGTTAGTATATAACAAAATACTGAATTTCTTAAAGATACAATTCGTATATCACAAGAGTTTTAAAGGTGTCAAAACTTTGAATAGAGTAGTAAGCGCAAGTCCGGTAAAAGTTGAGATAGGTTGGAGGTATCAAAGATTTCACATCAAATACCATCACCCCAATGTCTTGTATAGCCTTCCAAATAAAAAAAGCGTGGACTTTTAACGTCAATCCACGCTTTCCAATTCATAAGCCTGATTGAACAGTGATAGCCGTAGTTCACTTTTTTTGGTAAAGCAACAGGAACGTATGTTCATCATAGCTCTTATGGAGAAATATACGCTGTAGTGAAATAACGATTTCGAAGTCGTAGAGTTCCAATTATTGAAAATTTATTGATTTCAGTTTGAACTATGATAAGAATTGATTAAGGATTCTGGGATGATCAAACTTATTGAAAGCTACCTTGCTTATTAAAACCATTTTTTTTAGAATATCTTTTCCAATTGGCACTATCAATAGTCTCTTTATTTGGAAAACCATCCTACCTCCTGCGGCAGTGCGGTGAGAGTTAATAATGATGTGTTATCAAATAGCCCGTTGAGAAAAAAGACCTCCAAGGTTAGCAACATTTACAACTTCTTTGGAAGGGGGAAGCCATGAAAGAAATAGACCGAAGGGATTTCATAAAAACGGTAGCTTTTGGTAGCGCCAGTCTGGGAATTGGAGTCGCATTATTACACAGGCCTTTGGAAGCAGTCGCCTTGGATGGGCAGGTGGAAGTTCTGTGGCTGGGCCACTCCACGATCCGCGTCACGAGCACCACGGGCAAGGTGATTGTCATCGATCCCTTTCTCAAGAAGAACCCTCGGACGCCAACAAAATACAAGGATCTCAAGGCCCTTGGCAAAGTAGACCTCATCCTCGTCACGCATGGTCACATCGACCACATCGGGGATTTGCCGGAGCTTGCGAAACTGACAGGCGCCACGGTGGTAGCCAACCACGAGTTGGCGCGCAATCTGGTCTCCCTCGGCTTCCTCGATGGTGGGAAGACCATCTTCATGAACAAGGGTGGCACCGTGGCACCGCTCGGCACTAGCATCAAGGTGCACATGGTGGCGGCCGACCACAGCTCGTCATTGGATCTCCTGGCGATCAAGCCCGATGTCACGGGAGTGCAACACATCGCCGGTGGCGTTCCGGTCGGATACGTGGTGGAGTTTGAAAACGGATTCAAGATCTACCATACCGGCGACACCGACGTATTCGGCGACATGGCATTGATCAACAAGTTCTTCAAGCCGGACTTGGCCCTTGTCTGCATCGGCGGCCACTTCACCATGGATCCCGTTCACGCAGCCTACGCCCTGCGCGAACTGATCCGACCCAAGCAGGCCATCCCGATACACTACGGGACCTATCCGGTCATCAATCGCACGCCTGCCGACCTCAAGACCGCGCTTGGGGATGCGCCGATCAAGGTTCTGGACGTGAAGCCCGGAGACGCGGTCAAGTTCTGAAGTGTGCGGCACCTCACTCAGGCACGCCGGCCTTGCGCAAGCCCTCGGCGAACCGCTCGACGTCCGCACGCTCTGCGAAGGGATACCAGTACGTGCTCGCCCTGATCGTGAGCGGGTCAAGAACTGCGAGCCACCCGCTCTTCTCGTTTCCCTTGATCGTCTCGAGGAGCTTCGCGGCATCTGCGCGGCGGCCGAGCAGGCCGTAGGTCGCCAGCAGTAGACGTTGCGACCAGTAGTCGTCGCGTTTGAGGGCAAGTGCCCGCTCCAGCGATGCGGCGGCCTCGTCCAGCCGTTTCATGCCGAACCGTGCCAGGCCGAGCTGGTACAGGTAATACGGCGGATAGTAGGGATTCAACCGGATCGCGCGCTCGACTTGTTCGGGCGCCTCACTTGCCCTGCCTGTGAAGCTCAGCGCGTTCGCCAATGCAACGTAGCCATCCGCATCATTGGGATCGCTGGCGATCGATCGCTTCGCTTCGGCGATGGCTTCGTCGTGCTGCTGCCTGTGAAGAAGCATGGCGCTGGCAACTTGATGTGCGAGCGGCGTCGGGTCGTGCATAGCCTTCGCCAGGAACTGCTCTGCCTGAAAAAGGGCCTCGTGGGTACGGCTGAACCCCAACGCCACATCCCAGAATCGGGACGAAGCCTCCCAGTAGGTTGCCGCGAGGGCCGCGTATGCCCGTCCGTACTTCGGATCCAGCTCCACCGCTTTCTTGAAGTGGACGATCGCGGCGCGGAAATCCTCTGGTGTCTGTCGCAGGTAATGCTGCCAGCCCTTCAGGAACACGTCGTATGCCTGCACATTCCCAGTTCCTCTGCGCGCAACGCGCTCTCTGTCATCCTTGGTCAATTCCACGGCCAGGGCGGTGACCACATTTCGCGTGACCTTGTCCTGAAAAGCGAAAATGTTCTTCAGATCTCCATCGAAGCGATCCGCCCATACGTGACCGCCGGTCGTTGCGTCGATGAGATGCGCGTTGACCCGGACCTCGGCACCGCTGCGACGCACGCTCCCCTCCAGTACGTAGCGCACCCCAAACGTCCTGGCCACCTCGCGAATGTCCTTTGCTTTGCCCTTGTACACAAACGTCGAATTTCGCGCGATGACAAACAGTCCGGCGACCTTGGACAGGTCAGTGATTAGGTCCTCGGTCATTCCGTCGGCAAAATAAGCCTGTTCGGGATTGTCACTCAGGTTGGTGAATGGTAGTACAGCGATGGAAGGCTTGTCAGGTAATGGAAATGCCATCTTTTCCACGTATGCAGACTCAAACGGAGGCCGGATATAGTGCTGCCAGACCATCAAGATTCCTGCCAAAATGATGAGTATCACCACCCCCCCCATAGCTGCCCAACGCCATTTTTTTGCTTTAGGTCTCTCTTCTCCAATCAACTTGCCAGCATACTCAGGCTCCATCAGAACCTTGTAGACACGCACTGGCTCAGCAATGTTCTTAACTGAGTGCTCACCCAGATACTGATAACCTACATCAAGCTTATTTTTTACCTGGTCAAAGGCTGTTCCGGAAATACAAATTCCTCTGATCTCAGACAAACCCTCGATGCGTGCCGCCACATTGACTCCATCACCGTATATGAGACCTTCATCATCGATCACATCGCCCAGATTGACTCCGATACGGAATTCCATCCTGCGGTTTTCGGGCAAGCTGGCATTCTTTTTCTGGAGATCCTTCTGGATCTTCACAGCAGACTCCACAGCATCCACCACACTGCCAAACTCTGCCATGATGTTGTCCCCTGGTGAGTCCACAACCCGGCCGTGGCACTCCTGAACAAAATGCCTAAACACTTCACGAGACTGCTTAAGGGTTTCCAATGTAGCTTTTTCGTCCTCACCCATTAAGCGACTGTAACCCTTCACATCTGCGCTGAGAATGGCAGTAAGTTTACGCTTGGGTCGCTCTTCAGTCATGGATTTACCTTTTTAAAGAAGGAGGGCAAAAAACAAAAGCCTCCAATGGGAGTATAAGAATCCCTATATCACAACAAGGTCATTATAAAACCCCATCAGATTGCTTTTTGTTGAAAGTGGAGAATCTTTGCCAGAGTCTACTATTATAAATATTAAAAAAATAATGCAACTTGCAACTGATAGTCCTCAGACAGAATAATATGACTAGTACAACATCTTGCGGTGGGCTTTTTATTAAAATAATAGATACATTGAGACTATCTGTAATTAACCGGGTAGGATCAAGCAAGCGCTTTCTTGCCATTATGTGGAATATGGCAAAGTTACATTTATGCTCTGGATATGTCAATCGGGAAACAGAATGTTTTTGGCATACGAAAAAGACTTAAAAACCATTCATACTGAATGTGGCAGTTTGCTATAGTATTGCAGTAGCTGTCTGACATTAAAAAAGTGCGGCAAACAGGTAGTATAACGTTCTTTTTCGATATTTTATGGATTCGCCTCTTCATCTTTTTGGGTTGGAATTTTAGACTCACAGGGCACCTTGGTCTGGCACATACTGCAGCCCTTGCCTTCGAATCCATACAGGGCTTTGATATAGGGCGTGACCTCCTGCCGCATGTATGTTTTGGGTTTGACCTTATCATGTCCGGCTTCGGTGATAGCCTCGGCCGGGCAGCGGGATATACATTTGCCGCAGATTCCCTGAGTGAAAAAAAGACAATAGGCATGGTGGTCGGAATAGTGTCGCGGGGTGGGTTCAATCCGGATCTGCGCCACCACCGATCCGACCCGCATGGCTTTTCTCACCTCCGCAACATCATGAAAAACTGGGCATCACCAGCATCGCCTAACTCACCTAGTTCGCCATTCGCAAAGGTCTGACCACCCTTGACACCTGATCGGGTTTGAGCAAATATTCCGGGACATCTAATCGTGCGAATCCCGGCCTGATCTGTCGATCTTAGAATTCCAACGATTCGTTAAACAAGTTCTGCACGAACGTTTCCGTTTTTAATTTGTTAAGTATCCCGTCAGGGATTATTTAGTCGTCGACAGATCGCAAATAGTCTGAAAGGCTTGATTCAATCTATTCCAAAATTTTCTCAAGTGCTTTATGCGCCTCTTTATGCAGTTTTTCATTCGCTTCGTTATTAATTATAAAAGTCAATGCTTCAACTGCACGAGTATCCCCCAGATTTCCAAGTGCTCTGGCTGAATTGATACGAACATATTCACGGGGATCACTTTCAAGTATGGCCACGATTGGTTCAACCGCCCGTATGCCTCCTATCTCTCCCAGTGCATCAACGATATTGAGCCGAATGCGTATATTTGAACTATTGTTCACCACAGCAATTAAAGCATCAACCGATTCGATGTTTTTCAGTTTTCTCAGGGCGATTGCAGCTTCGACACGCACATTGATGTCAGGGTCATATTGCAAAGCGATTATCAGTGAATTGACTGCACGGTTATCTCCTATTTCTCCCAGAGTGTTAGCTGCCTGCCGCCGTAAGGATTTGTCCAGGTCGTTTTTTAGGACTGCCATAACAGGTTCTACAGCATTGGTAGTTGCCAATTTAGCTAATACCTTCAATGAGTGTCTGCGTAAATTATAATGCTGAACTGGATTGAGCGCAGAAACGATCGCGTCAACACTCTCATCTCCCTTGTACTCCGAAAGAGCATCGATCGTCTGCTCCCGCTCTTCCGATGGCAAGTCAGTTAAGGCATACATAAGGGGTTGTATGCAGCGCTCATCCTGTAGACTGCAAAGCGCGCAGGCAGCATGAAACCACACCGGAGAATCTAGCTTTAAGGCAAGTGTGTCAGTAGCCACCGGTCCGCCCAACCGGCCAAGAGCCTTACAGACGGCGACTTGAAGTTCGAATGACGATTGACGGTCTCTAAGAACATCAATCAATGGTTGTACCGCCCGCTGGTCTCCCATTCTTCCAAGCTCTGCTGCCGCAACACTGCGGAAAAGACTATCCGGGTTGTTCAGCGTTTCGACAAGCGTGGTAACGTTGTTGGTCTTTTCAATTAGCCACCTTTTGGCTTTGATGTACAGATCGATATCCGTGTACGTTCCGTCAAAATTAATTGCGGCGCCGAAACGATTATATAAGGCGAGAGCACATATCTCATCATCTGTCCATACGTAATAAATATTGCCCGGTGAATCTTCCACTATGACTGGTGCGCCTGTAAAGGGATTGTGTAACTCGGGATAATCGGCTCTTAAAGCCCGGTTTGTTTCCTCAACGGATTCGAATGGTAAATAAGGTACCGAAAGAAAGGATGAAAGAGCAGAGAGATAATTTTTCCATTCAAAACTGGATTGGTCGAAAATACGTACGGAAACTTTTTCTCCGATCGTAAAGTAATTTAAATTAAACACGACCAAACTGGTACACAGGACGATCACCGCCCTTATTTTCCATTGACCCAAATTCTGATGAATCCGGCGGAAGGTATGCTTGAAAATCCGAAGTAGAATCAGAATGGTCAACCATGCCGGCAAAATCAGCCAAACGGTTACCATAAAACTTTGTTTTGCCGCCCATACCCGGCTGTATTTCTTTATCCGATATGGTAAGGGGTCAACAAAATCAAATTCATAATCATTTTTCATATCATTCGGTTTGAGCGTTCCTGTCAGTTTGGTAACCACGCAATTGTGCCACATGATATCTGTAGCTGTCTTGTGTATAATCGTATCGTAGCGACTGCCATCGCGATAGCCGCCTCTGCCGCGAAAAAACTCACGGCTGCCAAGATCGTGAATCCCTTTAAATTCGGTTCTGTAATCTTTGATTTCAATTTCTTTGTACAGGTCGACCTCTACCAAAAAAGATTGGGCCTTAAACGCGTTGCAGTATTCTTTCTGCAATTTGGTATTACCCGGCACGGCTTCTCCGTCGGCAACGACATACAGCTCCAGATATAACCTGTTTGCAGCCAGGGCAGTCAGTCGCATTGGGTAGACCGGCTTTTCAACGGGGAACTGCAGCAGAATCGGATGCGGTGTGGCTGCCCCGGTCTGGTCTTCGCGGTTGAGTTTGGCCACGAAAAACTGCCATCCTTCCCGGATGTATGCCTCGACCACCGGAAGTGCTTTCCCGGACAGGTTATCAAATTCATTTTCTATCAGCCAATTGTCGATATCTTCGGCCGATTCTGCCTCGATGACAGCGGTATCATAAACACCGACACGTTGGCTCTGAATAACATCAACTGTGGCATGGCTTTTTCCATACGAACCACCTCTGTATCCTATGAAATTTGGAAGGGCTACTATCGCCATTATAATGAACAGGACGGAAACAATGATAAAAGTTCTTCCAAGGCCTTTACGGATCTTTTCCAACCCTATCACAATACCGACGTATATCAACAGTGCCAGCGTCAACCAGAATTCTAACTGATCCTCATTGACTACTTCTGCCCGGAATTGTTGCTGAAATGTGCCGAGCAGACCGGCGGTGATCTGTTCAATTCGGATCGGAGTTGCCGGGACCGGAATGATCCATCCAAATTTGTCACCTGCTCCATTTAAGGTCGATTCGATGATCAGCGTTTCCATGCCGTCTTGAAATTTAACAATGGCCCTTTGGTGGGGGATTTTGGGCGCTTCGGGGATGTGAGCAATCTGTATGAATTTTCCGTCTGCACCAGCGATACCGCTCAGACCGACGAGTATTCCGAGCAACAAGATAAGAAACAGCAGTCGATTGTTCTTCATGGGTAACCTCTTAGTGGTTGTGATGAAAGCCAACACAATTTAAACGAAATCATACCGGTTTCAGCTGCTGAAATCAAGTTAAAAATGTATAAATTTATAATAAATACAATAAGTTACATTCTTTCCCCGAGTTTTCCAAAGAATTTTTTGACATCAAATGCAATACTTTGTAAACCTTTGCACATAAATTGCGAATGATTTATCATTTCCTATATAATTTCAATTGATTTAAATATTCAGGCGTGTTGGCTCAAAACGGATGGAAAAAAACTTATTCTGCAGCCCCAATATATAGCTGGAAGGATAGAAGTTTGCTATCAAGCGCCGACGCTTCGGGCAATGAATTTAAAGTCAAAATAAGAGATGACCGGTGTTATTAATATATAGCTGGTGCTTCAGAAGAAGAGATAGGAACTTGCTTTTTACGCAAGTGAGAATGCTAAAACGATGTTTGTGTGTCAAAACCTCTGTCTATACAGCATGTTGTGCGACGTAAAACTCAGCTGGTAGGAGCTATTATTTGCCAGTTTCTCGTCATTTTTCGAAAACAAATTACATGGTCTAATCTATAAAGAATCATCCACATCTTTTTTGGTTGGAATTTTAGATTCGCACGGCATTTTCGTCTGGCACAGTCCGCAGCCCTTGCCTTCGAATCCATACAGGCCTCTGATATAGGGCACGACCTCCTACCGCATGTAAGTTCAGGAAACTTGATCTCCTTAAATTGCAATTAGGTATTAGAACCGTCAATAAATCATAATAATTCAAATAGTTGAGGTATTTTTTGTGAGATAATAAAAGTTATTGCAAGCGGAAA
>Ga0126332_10000445_pt1 | contig 14956 bp, 15 predicted proteins | sample InaspJWI42metaG_FD_94482 | JGI IMG/M metagenome (GOLD analysis project Ga0126332, IMG submission 94482) | Marine gutless worms symbiont microbial communities from Oahu, Hawaii - Inanidrilus sp. 2 OAHU.JWI-42 metaG | ecosystem: Host-associated > Annelida > Digestive system > Unclassified...
ACTGCCATTTAAGCGTTTACGTCAATGTCGAAGAAAAAAATTAAGAAATCTTGCGTTTCACTGGCTGCAGCGCTAATAACTAGGATTGGATTTGGGCAACAGACCGTTTAGGTGTTCCTGTTTCCATAAAGCGCTGCTCCAGGGCAACCAACAACTGGTCGGGGGTACCGTTGCAACCGTAACCGGATGTTGCCAGTACATCATCGTCCTGAACAATGGCAACCGCATCCTCTGCGCTTATAACTTTCTTGAGTGCCATGCTAATACCTCCTTATTAGAACGATGCTCTCGGGAAAGCACTCCGCGTCAATATTATAGAACCCGAATTGAGGGATGTTCCTTTTGATGTTATTAAATAAGCTAAATCTCGAATCAATACGCGACCCTGTATTTCACATTGAACAATTGATACAAGGGTTTTCTATAATCACCGCCGCCATTTTAACAGCGTTTTGAAAATATTTTGCACCCTCGGCGTTAGCCTGGTCCGGTTGTAGGCATCGCCTGCTTTTTTCAGGGCTTCGGCCTGGGTGGGATACGGATGAATGGTTTTGGCGATGGTGCCCAATCCGGTACCGGCAACCATAGCCAGGGTGATTTCAGAAATCATGTCGCCGCCCATCAGTTCACGCTCAACTAAAGCAACTTTGCCTCCCAGTCCGGCCGTGCCGGCTGCTGTGACCAACCCCGCGGTACCGGCACCCACCACGACCATGTTGTATCTGCCTTCAGGTTCTGGATTAACCCAATCGAAAGGGTGGACAATTTCCATCAGGTATTGATTGTGCTCGTCATAGGGATGCGCATGGGGAAAATCATCGGGCGATTTTAAAGTGGTTTTGTGATTTAACATAGTAACACCTCTCGGACCGACCAATAGACGCTGTCAAATTGCTTGTGGAAAAATTACACAACGTTTTCTTCATTTGGGCGCTTAATAACTTCATATTGACAATTTGTTGTCGATCTCAGACAGAATATGGTTTTTGCATTGAAAAATGATGTTACGAGTTACGGGTTGCGGATAGCGCGTTAAAAAAAAGGAAACCATCATATTGAAGACCCGTAACCCGTAACACGCAACAGTCCCTTTACAATCCAGTATGTTATTAACTGCTCTGAAAGAGCCACATTTTTCAAACGTTATGTAAAAAAATGCTTAGTACCTATCTATTGAAATCACATCATGATTGCGCATGATTTATGCCATAGCCAGATTGAATATTTTAGGAGTGTTATCGATTTAGATAGAAAAGACAGAGCGACACGCGGCGCAAGCGCCTGCGCTGCGCGAGCAATACCATAAATCTTCAATCTTCAATCTTCAATTCCGGTTTATCCGGCTTGGGTGCTTTTCCGGCTTGTAAAGTACTTCCATACGTCAACGATATCGAACACCAACGAAACGACAATAAAAATTGACAAAATGATTAGATAACCTTTGAATATGTCTCTCGCGGTTGGAATCTGGGTCAGAACATAGACAAGCAATGGAATCCATAGGATATGGCCCATACCGAGGATTTTTTCAAATCCGTACTTTGAATATAGTCCCATAATTAGCATTGCAGAGAGTATGAAGGTCACAAAAATAACTTTCGCCAAAGGCTGATTCCAGAATCCAACACTCGCAACATTGACCATTACCAGAATAAATACCCAGATAGGAACCCAGACCGGCTGCTGTATCAACTCAATAAAAAATCTAAATGGATTTCTCATCCTTCTTAGCTCCTAATGCTTGTGCTCAAGTTTTTTCAAAAGCCGTCCGCGGCCTTGGAATACTAATGAAATAAAGCTGAATTGAAATGGGCTTTCTGACAGATGCTGGTAGGAGAAAATTAGGGACCGTGGCGGCGTTATTATATTTCGAACTTCATCAGCTTTACTTGAACTTACTCCGCAATCTCATGCATGCAAATACATCAAAGATTGACAGGACTATAGTGTGAGGACGCTGGATTCATCTTTCACACTACTCTATGTCCAAATCAAAATCCAAATATACAAATTAAAAACTATACACACATAACACTATGTCAACAATGATGACATTCCTTGAAAGAAATAGCTGTACCTTAGCAAAACCAGAAGAAAAATTTTTTCTATCGATGGATGTCCAATACCCCGATCAGATAAAAACCGGATGTCAATTTTCATTGTTAAATCCAGGATTATCTCACCATTATTCAGAATGCCTTGCAATAAAGCTACCCCACCTATCAAGCAGACGGTCAAATAATCGCTGAATGTAAAAATAGTGGGCGATATGTATGCCGGCAATATCGAGCACAGGAGTGTGGACTATTACCTTGACAGGGAATTAAATCTCGGTCGGAAGCTAACATCTCCACGGATCCATATTCAGTCAACCAGGTTAACAACGTCCTCTATAATTTAGAGTGAAATACTAATTGACACCACATTCCTGCGCTGTTAAAGAATTAAAAGACAGGATCAAAAGCCTACAATTTCGTACTCATTCCGATCCAATCCTATTTACGACGATTCCTTACTGTTTAAAAGGCACCATCGGGGAAAGAGAACTTTTTTGCGATTCTTTTGTTGTTATGCGATTGTGTGAAGATAGTTCATTGATTGGCCTATTCGTCCAAAATGGCGTGACCGGTATAGAAAGGAAGATTGGATAATGAACGGTAAATATCAGAGTTTTGGGCTTGAAGATAAAGTCGCGATCGTCACCGGCGCGTCCCAGGGCATCGGTCGTACACTGGCCATCGCACTGGCGGAAGCCGGTGCTCATAGTGCCCTGGCCAGTCGTAACCAATCGGCTTTGAACGAGGTGGCGGCGGAGATAGAATCATTGGGCCGTCAAGCACTGGTTATACCTACTGATGTTACAGATGTTTCCCAGATTCGCAGCATGGTCGACGAGGTTCAGGCCCATTTTGGGAAGATTGATATTTTGATCAACAATGCGGCCTGGACCGTCACAGGCGATGCGCTTGAGATCTCCGAAGAAGATTGGGACCGGACGCTGGATAGCTGCCTTAAATCCGTCTTTTTCCTGTGCCAGGCGGTTGCGCCGATGATGATTGCACAAGGAAATGGACACATCGTAAATATAGGCTCTACCTTCGGCGAGGTTACGTTTAAGACGCGCAGTGTATATGCGGTCGCCAAGGCCGGGGTCCATCACCTTACCCGTGCGCTGGCCAACGAGTGGTCCGCCAAGGGTGTACATGTCAATGCCATCGGCCCGTGTCTCACTGAAACGCCCTCGCGTCGCGAAGTCTTTGAGCGGCCAGGCTTAAAGGAATGGGTTACTGGACAAATGCTTCCGATTGAGCGCTGGGCCCAGCCTGAGGATCTCATCGGGGCCACCTTATTTTTGTGCAGCTCCCTGTCGGATATGGTTGTCGGTCACGTCCTGATGGTAGATGGTGGCTGGATCATTCATTAATGAGGAGACAAATTGTAGGTATTCAGGTTATTATGGACGTTGCGGTTGTCCGCGACGAAATGATTACTGAAGAAGGCTAGAAAGGAAGGAGGGAAGTATGAAAAGCATTAGGATAAAAAGATCTTGGTATGTACTGACCATCTTCGCGGTGGTCATATCACTGGCTCTAGTGACCTCCGGTTGGAGTAAAGAAAAAGAACCGGCAAGCGGTCCCCGCAATATCATCCGCTTCACGTTCGCTCCTGATCCCGTGTGGGATTACTTGCAGGACTCGGGAATAAGGGAAGAGATGGAAAAAGCGTCCGGCGTCCGAATCCTTGCAGCCCCAACCTGGGATGAGTTTGGCATCTATGCCGGCGGCCATGCCGATATCGTGTCGGTGGGGTCTTTCGAGGTGCCTCTGCTCGAGGTCGAATCCAAACGCAAGGCGGTCGTCTTCGGGAAATACAACATGACCCGGGCGGTGCTTGCGACTGCGGCTGACAACCCCTATAAAACCCTGGCAGATATTCCCAAAGGTTCCAAGATCGCAATCTACAACACCGTGGGTCCGACCCTTCTCTGGGGTGTGATTGTGAATGATTTGCACAACCTCTCCTACCGGGCCGACGGCGGAGACTATGATCTTGTTCTCGCCGACATCACTAACACCGCTCAGCTGGCAGCCAACAAAGAAGTCAAGGCTGCCCAGATCCTGCCCGACTTTTCGGTCCCCCAATTGATGGGTGGTAAAGTCAAAATTCTTTATGGCGGGAAAACCGGGCCGGACCTGATCGGTGAGATCGTCGGAGGACGGTATGAAGGCCCCATGACCAATATCTTCATGGCCCGTGAGGAATGGTACGACGAACACATCGAAGAGGTTAATTTTTTCCTTAAACTCTGGCAGCGCGGCCTCGATGAATGGCAGGCCAATAAGGACCTAATCATCGAAAGCTATCCCCAGCACTTCGCGGTGCAGACGCCAGAAGAGATCAAGTTCATGAAAGACTATCTCAAGGCGCATGACTGGTTCGCCAAGGACGTGTACTTGACCCGGGACTGGATCAACAAGGAGACGAGGCTCTTCGATCTGATGCGTAAAGCCGGTTTTATGGGCAAAGATGAAAAGAATCCGCGCTTTGAAGTTCATACCCCGTGATCGTCTCCATGGCAATACCAGCGACTAACGAAGATGAGATGCAGCAAGTTCGGACCACGCGGTTCGCCTCCAGCCGGCGCTGGTGGCGAATCGCAACGGTCGCCCTTGGGTGGCTTGCGTTCCTGATGCTCTGGCAGTTGATGTCAGGACTTGCCGGAGAGGTGCGACTCCCGGGGCCGCTGAAAGTCGGCGGGAAGATGTGGGACATTCTCAAGTCGGGTGCTTTTCTCGAAGATTTCATTTCTAGCGTCCTCAAGGTCATCTACGGTTTTCTTGTTTCCATGGCGATTGGTGGCCCGATCGGATTCCTGATGGGCAGGAGCCGCTACTGGAAAGCGTTCTTCAAAGACAGTGTCATGGTGGCCGGCAGCATTCCGGGCTTAACCTATGCCGTCATGGCACTTGTCATATTTGGCATCTCCTTGTGGGGCCCAATTCTCTCGGTTGCTCTGATTTCGATGCCGTACATTGCAATCAATGTCGCGGAGGGACTCGAAGGTGTAGATCGGCGTTTGATCCAGATGTCGCAGGTATATCGAAGGAAACCCCGAGACGTGTATCGGCATGTATTGCTGCCGGCGATTCTCCCCTTCGTGTTTGCCGGTGTGCGGATGTCATTTGCCCTCGCCTGGAAGGTCGAACAGCTCACCGAAGTCTTCGGCTCATCCATGGGCGTCGGATTTCGGATCCGGGAGTCCTTTCAAAAATTCTCCGCTACCGGTGTACTCGCCTGGGTACTGCTATTTATCGCCTTCATGCTCATTGTTGAGCGGGTGGTCCTGGTACGCATTGAGCGCTGGCTGTTTAGGTGGCGCGACCGGGAGGCGCTCTGATGACGTCCAACTCAACCGAATTGCACAGCCCGCATACACCGCCTGCAAAAAGCAGTCGCGGCCTGGGGGCCTTGCTCACCTCAGGGGGCGGAGCACGTGTGACATCTTACGTCATTGGTTTGATCGGCTGGATAATTCTTGCAGAAATTAAGGATAGGGTACCCGGGCCCTGGAAGGTACTGAGCTTTCTCTGGGCCGAATTGACCGGTGGATCCCATGGCGGTGTTTTGAGAGGAGAATGGGTCGAGCATCTGCTCTTCACGCTGCAACGATTCGGAATAGGCTTGTTCATCGCCTTTCTGGCCGGCCTGACACTCGGGATTCTTATCGGATCATCACGTTATTTCCATGACTTAATGAACGATACCTTACTCGTCCTGCTGGCACTCCCTGCGGTTATCTGGGCCTTTCTGACCGTCATCTGGTTCGGGTTGGGCTGGAAAGCGCCGGTGTGGACCGTTGCCCTGTCGGCGGCACCTTTCGTCGCGGTCAACGTTTCCCACGGCGTCAGAGCCATCACACCGGAATTGCACTTGATGTCGGCATCGTTCGCCGTGCCCTGGACCAAGCGCATACGTCATTTAGTCTTGCCGGCACTCACGGGGCACATCTTCGCAGGACTCCGGTTCGCTGTGATCATCGGCTGGAACGGTGTCCTGCTGGCCGAGTGGTTCGGGTCAGCGGAGGGCGTCGGCTGGCGCACGCGTTATTGGTACGACGCCAATCGATATGAAGGCTTTGTCGGTTGGGTCGCCATGTTCATTCTCTTCATCGTTCTGTTAGACCGGTTCGTACTCACAACGCTCCAGAAGCATGCCTTTCGTTGGCGCGATATCAGTGATGTGGACGCAGGATCGGCGGCAGGCGAGATTGAACTGCCGGAGAAGGATAAACCCGGCAAAGCTTGAAGCACTTCAGCCGAATATAATAATAGGGGCTATGATGATATGGCAACCGTGAACGTCAAAAATCTGGTGAAAATATTCCCGCCACCGCGTTCCGGAAAACCGCCGGTCAGGGCCATCAATGATATCAGCTTCGACCTTTCGGGACATGTTTTTGTCTCGATCGTCGGTCCGTCAGGGTGCGGCAAAAGCACACTTTTGAACATCCTTTCAGGCATCGAAAAGCCTTCGGCCGGAACGGTGATAGTGGATCAGGACGGCAAGCCGGCCCAAAAGGGGTATGTGTTCCAGGATCCCAGGCTGCTGCCGTGGCGAACCGTCATTCAAAACATGCTTTACGTTTCCGACCTCCCTGAAAAGGAAGCTATTGAAAACGCTAAAGAACACCTGGCCATGGTCGGATTATCCGGCGCCGACGATATGTACCCGGGACAGCTCTCTGGCGGCATGCAACAGCGCGTCGGTATCGCACGCGCCTTTTCAGTTGCGCCCGATATCCTGTTCATGGATGAGCCCTTTAGTCACCTCGACGCAATCACAGCCCGCTCACTGCGACTTCAGCTCCAGGAAATATGGAACGAGACACGCAAAACAGTTGTCTTCGTGACCCACGACGTAATCGAGGCGGTACAGCTCTCCGATCGAATCATCATTATGGAGCATAGCGGCAGCATATATGGCGATATCGAAATCGGCCTACCCCATCCAAGGAAAGTTTCCGATCCCAAGGTGGCCTTAAGGCAAGCAGAAATCCTCGGTATATTCGAGTCCATGGTTGAGGAAGAAGAGGAGGAAGAACTTGAGTAGAAAACGAATCGGAAATTATTATCTGACCAACTCGTTGAGATATACCCTTGAGAAAACTGCGACAGCAGCCAAATTTGTATTCAGTGAAATACTGGATCGGCTCGAAAATCTGTAGATTTCTACCTTTCCATAAAGAGAAATTATACCCGTCTGTTTCAATACCAGTTCTTGTGTTAATTCTTCGTTAATGAAATTGACAATAAAATTCGTATCCTTAGTTTTAGGAGATTATCGATTTTGAGCTAAGTTCATTTGTTGGATTCTATGACAGCTAAAAAATAATCACAAACAAATGGAGGAACGATTATGATCAAGAATACCCTGTTGGCAATGACGCTATGTTGTGTCATCACACTTGTGTTTTTGGGACCAATTAAAGTCATAGCCGCTGAAAAATTCGATCCCAAAACGGAAAAACCGATTATTGAACTTTTCAGGGAAAGCCCCGATGCCATTCCCTTGGAGCCACGGGATCCGACTAAAGATCTGCTCCAGTTCTACAGGGACTGCTCGAAGATCGAGGGACGTGATCCTGGGCCGATCGACATCCAGCGCACGATCGGCGGTACTGCCAAGATGGGCATCCCTACCTTTTTCCGTGCACCGGTCGCCCTCTGTCCGCAGGATTTGGTCGCCGGCAAGGTCGATATTGCCATCATGGGCGCCCCTATAGACATGTCCTCAGGCATGCGCGGCACTGGTTTTGGTCCTTCAGCCTTACGGACGGCCCCGATTTACACAGCATGGGGTACCGTGTTGAAAGTGGCACATCCAGTGGTCGGCGATATTGACTTTATGCAGGAGTTTAAGGTTGTCGACTACGGTGACGCAGCCGTCGACAACTGGTCCGCCGAACGCACCGCCGTTGCCGTCCACCACTTGGTACGGCAGGTCGTCGATGCCGGTGTTATCCCGGTCGTTGTCGGTGGCGACCACTCGCTCATGTATGCCGATGTCGTTGCGGTCACAGACAAGTACGGTAAAGGCAAGGTGGCGGTGGTGCACTGGGACGCGCATTTTGACGGCATTCCGCTGTTATTCGGTCACTATCTAACACACGGTGCCATGGTGCGGCGTCTGATCGACGAGGGGCACGTCAAAGGTGAGCATTTTGTTCAGATAGGGCTCAATTCCTACAAGCCAGGTGGCAGCGACTTAGATTGGATGCGCCAAAACGGTGTGAAGTACCGATTTATGCATGAGATTGATGCTAAAGGCTGGCGTACAGTACTCAAAGAGGTGTTGGCTGAAGTAAAGGCAATGAAAATCGAGTACGTATTCCTTTCCTTGGACACCGATGTCCTGGACATGGCCTACGCGCCAGGCATGGGCACACCCGAACCCGGTGGAATGACGCCTCGTGAATTATTCCCCATGCTACGCGGAGTCGCAGCAGCAACCAATGTTGTCGGAGTGGAGATGGTCGAATTGAATCCGATTACCGATACCACCTATCTGAGCCGTAAGTCCGCTTACATGGCCCTTCGAGAAATCCTGACGGGAATGGCCATGCGCAAGAAGGGCATTACCGATCCATTCTATGTAGATCCAAAATTGAAAGATCACGGCAGACATCAGCCTCAGCAATAAGGCTAAAATTCACTCCGCACAGAAGAGCGCGGCGGCAAGCGTTCCGTCGCGCTTTCTTTTTTTCGACTTGCGCCGACCGCTCATCATAGAACAGGAGCCATGGTACAAAATTCCCAGGCTTTTTTATCGCATGACAACACAAAATATGGGGATAACTCAGTTGATCATGAAACCTGTGGTTTCGAACATCCCCAACCTATCGAAAGTTAGCGCTATCTTTTGTTAGCTTTTTTCTTAACTCGGCAAGCTTCTCATGTGAATATAATTTGGGGCCGGTTAGCTCCACCAATACGCGGTAGATTCCATCACGTATGGAGAAATCATTATTAGTTAAATAATACTATCCTGGTTGTTATTACTTTTATTTTCAAAACTGATACCCGATCTCACCGCCGATGCGCCTGCTTTTTGTATACTGGTTCGGGGCGCCCGGGACGTCAATATTGAAGGATCGCTTTTCGGTGAAAAGATTTATAGTCCAGCCTGCTTTGAACTTCTTGAAATATCCGGCACGAACTAGTGCTAACCGTGAGGTCGCGCTTCTAGACGTAAGAGACGACGGGCTGCGCAGCAAAAAACCTTCCGTGATTCCGTCTTCGGTATAGAGTTGGCCCCATTTTTCATGACCAAAGATCAGTTGCATGAATCCACCCATAACCGGATTGGATACATCTGTATAGCCCGGCACGATGGACGATGCCCAGGCCCAACCGAGCGAAACTCTGATACCGAATCTGAGAAACCAGGGTGTTTCCTCGCTGAACTTATGGCCCCAGGTCCGGCTACCTTGTGCCAACGTAAGCTCGGTGTAGTAATCCATACCTAAAGGGTCATCTTCGCTGTATAGAACCCTTCCGAATTCCACCGTATCGCGCACAGTCGCAAACTTTCCAGCTCTGAACTCCTAGTTGCGCTGATAGGCCAATGGCGTTGCCGCAAGAACCACGTATTCCAGGTTGGTATCACTGCCGCCTAATTGAAAAGGACCATCGAGGACGCCAATCAGCCGTTCGGCTGGCGGTTGTGGTGGGCAGCAGTCCTCGGTTTGTTGTACTTCGCCCATTTTGCGATGGATAGTGTAGCGTGCGTCAATAATTCCCTTGGTACCCTCAAATTTGGCGGGATCGATGGTCCATGCAGCATCAACAGCGCCGACGTTCACGTGATTCTGGTTAATGTTCCAGCTATCAGCCAAAGCCGATGATGCTACAATAAGGCTTGCAAAAAGGATTGCGATGGCTTTGTTCATGGTGTGCTCCTTCTGTTTCTAATTTCCTTTTCGGGCAATACGAACTTGTCTCAGGTTCCTTACATCTAACTGGTTAGACCGGGCTATTCAGTCGTTTACTTGACCATAAATGATGGGCCCCTATTTACGACTATCATCAACGGTGAGTGGCGCAAAATATGCTTCGTCGGTAATGCCTTTTTTGCGCATGGTTATACCTACCAGGCACTCTCTGACGATGCGTTCGGAATTAAGGACTGTTTCATAACCCGCTGCTTGAAAGGGCAGCAATTCCACTGATAGATCGAGGTGAAATAAATCTTTATAACAGCCGTGATATCCCAAGTTAACGCTACTTGCGGATTGTATTATTTGGCAGGTGCTTTGATTTCAACGATCCGGGAAATAATTTTTTGGCGGTCGACTGCACCGAATACACGGCTGTCTTTAGTATCCATTGGGTTGTCACTTAGGAGAAAGTATTGATCTTCCGGCACTTGGTAACTGCCGGGCGGATAACGAATTTCACCCAGCACCTGAGGTACCTCAATCGGTTTGTTATTGATGAGTATGTCTTGACCCTGAAAGGTAACCGCTTCTCCGGGCAAGGCGACCACTCGCAATGCCGTAAGGTCGGTGGTGTCCGGCTTGAGGCGAAACACTACCAGATCCCAGCGCTTGGGATAGGTACCGGTCCAGCGCAGCCAATTCCAGTTCCATACCAGAGGTCTTTCATAGCGGATGACGGTTGCATCTATGCTGGTTCCCGCCTGATCCGGTATGTCCGATGGTGGGATGATGACGTGCTTTCGGGCGCTGCATCCAATCAATACGGGCGCCAGCAGCCCCAACATTATAATGACTGAAATATATCGTCTCATAACCTGTCCTTTTATCTGCAGATTGTTTTCGATAGATTCTCTTTCATACTGCTTTTAAAAAAAAGTATGACTGACCGTCAGATAGAGCGTATCGTATCGAAATTTTTCAATCAGTTTGGAAGTTTCGATGTCACGGCTGTAGTTGCCGATACCAATGCCGGCATGCCAGCGTTTACTGAACTGATAGCGGGCCGTCAGGGAGCCCTGAAAGTACTTGTCGGTGTCCAGATACATGCCGGTGACCGACGCATCGACATTCCATTTTGGGGTAATATTTATTCCGCCTCCGATGTGCACCAGCGGCAGGATAACACTGTCTTCAACTTTGGAAAATTGTGAGCCGTCGGTGGTAGCCAGTCTAAAATTGGTCCACTGGCCGGTGACACCGAGCCCCAGTCGGAGATCCCAGCGACTTTTATTAAAAAAATCGTAGTAATACATTACATCCAGATAATAGTGACGCCAGGAGGAATTCAGCGGCGTGTTGGCCGGGAAGACAACCCCGTTGAAATTGGTCGGCTGCTGGAAGGTGCCCGTATCTCTGCTTTCCAGCGGCCAGAAACCAAACAACAGGGTATGATGATCGGTTATGAACCAGTCCAAATACGCCGCGGCCGATGTCAACTGATCGTCATTTTGATTGAAATCAGCCAGATCGAAGGTGGTGCCGTTTGAAGCCGGGGCGGTGATTTCGTTCTTTTTGAGAAAGGCCCAACCAAAGTCCATTTCGTAGCGGAACTTTCTGCGTCGCTTGCCTTTTTCAATCTGATCTTCTTTGATGGCGGTAGGATCCTGCACGCTGATCATCACCCCCATGCCGTCATCCTTTACCAGGGGCATCAAAGATACATTCGACTTGTGGGGGCTCACCCAGTACCAGGAGTTGAACAAGCCGACGCTGGCACCGGCCAGCACATCATCCGCAAAGTGGTTGTCGGAGTGAACCCGGCTCCATCCGACGAAAGCGGCCGCCGCATAGGCCAGACTGCCCCACAGGTGTCCGTACCGCTGGTCGATAAAGCCGGCCCCTGCAAAAGCCGATGTCGTGTGGCCGGATGGAAAAGATGCTTTGTTGCGCGAGCTCGGACGCGTTTTACTGTATATACCCTTTGCAACGGTGGTAATGGCAATGGATGATGCATAGTTTTTCCAGAATTGATAGCGCCCTTCTTCGTCATCGGCAATATAGGTGCCGGCCAGGCCGGCAGCCGGTATGATGAACTGCAGCCAGTCGCCCGCTTTTTCGATATTCTCATCCGTGGAATTGGAGTAAGCGGCAGGAATTCCCATCAATGCCATTGATAGCACAACCGTAACGGAAAAAATCGCTATATATGCACTACGCTGAAGTTTATATCTCCTCTTCATTTTCAGTACCATCCGAATCCAGTTGTTTTTAGGGAAGGTATTTAAGGTTGATGGAATCGTAAAAAGTCTTTATCGTGTCACTCCCGCGAAGGCGGGAGTCCAGGATCTTCTTATTTTACGGGATTCCCGCCTGCGCTGGAATGACGAATGGTTGTGTTTCGGCACTTTATACGAGATCATCAAGGTTGCTTTAACAACACCAAGAAAAGGCCATAGCTTCCGGTCACCCGATTTCAGCAGTATAATATATTATCGTAACTGAAACAGATAGCTGTTTTCAATTAACCGCCGCTTACAAGGCGTTCGATTGACAACAGGTATCCATCTTCAAAGGTGAACTTTGTCGCGTATGGCTCAAAGCTCCTAAGGTGTGCCTTGCCTGAACTGCAAATAAAACACGGTTCGCCAAATGCTACCAAATATACTTTTTTATTTCCTTCTTCACCAACAAGTCTCGCAATTGGCACTTTTTTTATGAACTCTTGCTCGGAAATCGAAGGCGTCGCCTGTTTCTCAATCTTGTCCATCATCTTGCCGGTGGTGGCGTATTTGGCACATCCGGTTGAAACACCCATCAGGAAAACCAATTGTAGTAGGAAAATACTCAAATTCTTAAATTTCATCACTTGCCTCCAAGATGCTATGAATAACCAAGGTTTTTACCAGGAATATGCAACCGCGAGCAATGGTACGTGCAGTGCCATCTTGTTCGTAAGATCACTTGTCTCTATATCGCGAGCATAGTATTCATAGCCCAACGTGACATCCCAGTTTGGGTTGATGCGATAGTTCAATGCAACTATTCCGTCAAAATACGCGTCCTCTGACCAATAAATGCCGTCTAAATCCAGGTTAAGGGATAACTTTTTCGTAAAATTATAGCCGATGGAGCCGTGCAGGACCGGCAGTACGACCCAGTCATCCACCTCGGACTCAATTGCGAAATCATCTGTCGCCAGGGCTATATTCGTGTATTGGGCAAACAACCCGGCCCCTAATTTAAATTGCCAATTCTTTTCAGGCGTCAGGTTGTAGCGATAACGCACCTTGATTTCGTTTTGTCGCCATGCAGATATAATGGTCGTATCGGCCGGATAGGTCTTTCCGGCAAACTTGACGTCAGTGCTAAAGGTCCCTAAGTCCCGGTTCTCATAGGGTATCCAAAAAATTCCTACCTCATGCTGCTTGCCCAGAAAGATATCGAACTCGATACCGGCTGTAGTCATGGGGTCATTAATTTTATGAAAATCATTGAGATCGAAGGTTGTGCCGGTGCTGGTGGGAGAGGTGATTTCGTTCGTTCCCAGAAACGCCGGCCCGAACACGAAGTTGAACCGGAAACGACGATCTTTCTTTTTTGGTTTTTTCGTATCGGAATCTGATTCTGCACTGGCGCCCATATTCATCGTTACCTGCAAGCCGGTACCGTCGTCGAGCACGATCGGCATGATGTTGTATTTTCCGGACCAGGACTGGGGCGTCACAAATAACCAGTTGGACAGCATGCCGACGGCGGCGCCGGCAGTTACGTCATCCACAAAGTGAGCGTCGGCCTGGACGCGACTGTAGGCGGTAAAGAGGGCGGCCGCATAAGAAGGAATGCCCCACCAGGGACCATAACGGGTATTAATGAATGCGGCGCCTGAAAAAGCTGCTGAGGTGTGACCGGACGGAAACGATTGCTCTGAAAGCGATGACCCGGTGAGTGACCTGGGCCGATATTTTCTTGTAATCAGCTTCAGGCCAGAAGTGACGACCATAGTAGTCGCAAAGGCTTTTGAAAACTGCCAGGTGCCTTCCTTGTCCCACAGTTTCCCATCAGGACCGCGAACAATAAAAGTTGAGCCCATTGCAGCGGCAGGCAGAAATATTCGAAAGAAGTCTCCCGCTTTTTCCACATCCGTGTCATTCGTCGGCTTTACCCCCGCGTATGCGCTATTGACCCCAGAATAAGGGGAAACGAAAACCGTATAAGCGATAGCTATCACTATCAACAAGATCCCGACATATCGTATTTTTTGGTTCTGTCCAGTTTGATACATTTTTCACCTGCCAATTTGCTGTTTGGAATTCAATGAATTTGTTATTAACTATTAATTCATGCCCCTTTAGTGGATTGAACCGCATTGTGTAAAAATTGCCTGATCCTCATTGTTCTTTCTTCACCATCCGTTCTTTATAATTCTGTTCCATAGCATCAATGGACGGCTCTTTGGACATAGATACGCTGATGTCTTGGCTCAACACCGTTCCGGCACCGACCAGCACGGCCAAATTCTCCGAATCGAGGTGGGCTTTTGCCTGCTTCTCGTTATTCCATTGCTCGAAGACAACGAACTCATCAGGGTTATCCAGGTTCTGATAAACGCGGCAAGCAACACAGCCGGTTTCCGCAGCAATCTTGTTTTTTAGCCTACGGATCGACTGCATCAGCTCACGCTGTTTCCCCGGGCGGGCGATCAGGTTGACTCTCACGGTGATCATGGTGCGTCCCTGTTTCTCAGATTCGATTGAGAGGCTTGGTTTGCTCGAAACGAATTTATGGAGATTTCAATTCCAGGCCTGAAGACTCGATGTGATAATTCTGATAGGAGAGCAATCTTTGTGCCATCAGGTTCGGCAATGATTAATTTGCATATCTTGCTGAAATTACATTATATAAATTCAGGACACCTTACCTCTGGGAAGAATAACTGACACCTTTGGCTTAATTGGGGGATGTATATCCCCCGAGTTCGTAGACCAGTCGCAAATCTGTTCCGGGATATTTTTCTTCGGC
>Ga0126332_10000446_pt1 | contig 14929 bp, 16 predicted proteins | sample InaspJWI42metaG_FD_94482 | JGI IMG/M metagenome (GOLD analysis project Ga0126332, IMG submission 94482) | Marine gutless worms symbiont microbial communities from Oahu, Hawaii - Inanidrilus sp. 2 OAHU.JWI-42 metaG | ecosystem: Host-associated > Annelida > Digestive system > Unclassified...
CCTCGTAGAATATATTATAACAATACAAGCTTTTTGGATCTATTATTCAATACTCTGGTTGGGTTTGTTTTGTTGTTTATTATATCATTTTTGTTGATCAACCCGAGTATCAAAAAAGCGGAAATCAAAACCAAAGCCGAGTTCGTCATCACTGTCACATGGGACGACAACAGCTCAGACGATGTCGACACCTAGTTGCAGGATCCAGCCGGTAATGTGTTACACTTCAGACAAAAAGAAGTCGGTCTGGCTCATCTGGACAGAGACGATCTTGGGAAACTCAACGACATGATCACACTAGATGACGGACGCAGGGTTGAGTACACCCATAACCAAGAGCTTACCACCATCAGAGGGTTTGTCACCGGAGAATGGGTGCTCAATGTTCACATGTATAATAAACGAGATTCAAATCCTACTCTAGTTGAAGTTCGCATAGACAAACTCAACCCAAAAGTTCAAACTCTCTTTTACCGAAAAATCGTGATGAAGAAAAGATGGGAAGAAGTCACAGTAACCAGGTTTGTAATGACCAGTCAGGGTGAAATCATCAGTTGGGATGACCTTCCAAAGAAACTTTTAAAGCTAGCCTCACTGCCAAGAGACGCGGGGGGTGTAGGATGAACCGGGTTTTTAGTTTGGTCCGTGTAAAGGAGTTTTAGATGTATGTGTGGTCTGGCTATATTGGTTTGTCAATTGCTTTTGTAATTATCTCTGCAATTGTTTTGTGGATTTCTATACGCACACCAGGTAAGATCATTATCAAAGCAATGCTGATTCCTGCCACAATATGGTATGGCCTGGTTTTGTATTACAGTGTGCCGAATTTGATGGGCTGGCCCATATCACGATCGATTCCTGGCAACAGTCAGGTTTTAGCCATCCACATCAAGGAACCCGATCCGAAGCACAATGATTCGGGTGCCATCTATTTCTGGGTCAATATCAAGCCGAGTTCAAAAAGTCCCGGACAAACATCGGGAGCCTGGTTCAACCCGAAAAGCGTTTTCAGCTACGCCGGTAAAACCCAGCCGCGGGCATATCAACTGCCTTACAGCCGCAAGATGCACAAAGCGATTGTCGAAGCTCAGAGAAAAGCGCAAGGCATGCAAGGTGCTCAGATAAGAACTAAGAAAGGCAAACCCAAACGCGGGAATACAAGCACCGATGAAATCAAAGCACAATTGGAGTTAGAGATCATTAATCCTATCAAGCACTTTCCCAAATAAATTATCTTGTTGGTACCTATTGCCCCAATACTATCACCGCTCGTTGACAGATCCAGTCAAAATTTATGAGTCGGTCGAAAACTCAAGTATAATGCCTGGCCTGTATGGCCGATATATACATTAAAAATGCGTGAAACATTTACCCCACCTGCACGTACTCGCCACCGACGGATGTTTTTAACCGGAAAAAATTCTTTCAGGTATTTACTGGGTTTCACATATCAAAACTTAGCATCTAATTCGTTCGTACCACTAATAAATATGCTCTCGAGTTGATACGGGGAGGACTGTATCCTATTTGATCAAAAGAAGAATAATTTTGATCAGTTAGTGCAGAATCGCTGTTAAAGCTGTACTGGGCTTTACCGTGAGGAGGTTTGGTCGCCCAATACCATGACTGCGAATTCTTAATAAGCGGAGGAAAATATAGCATTCCTTCTTTTTCTATAATAAGGCTTCTTAATTCAGTTACTGTTGGAAACCGCCATCCTCCACCATCTAATACTAAGTTTTTAATCCAACTTTGTGCTTGGTCATAATAAAATTCTCTATCAGGTGCAGCAAACCATTCTAGTTTATGTGATGTGTCTTCAAGAATACCATTGGTGTATAAAATAAAATGCCCAGACCGCGCTTTAATACCAGTTGCCCAACTGTATAATTTTGCTATAAAGCCCGGGGAAGGATTTGGATTGTCAAGGGTGTCCTGCTCAAAGTCTTCAACAGCCTTCTTATTTCTTCCAACGATGTCATCAGCTGTCTCATTGGCCTGGTTATCAAACTCAGGCCTCTTGATTTCAATATTTTGGATATTCCCCGCATCATTTTTATAAATTTTATTAATCGTTTGTTGCGATCCCCCAGAAGGTGCAACGCCGTCTTCCACATATCTATTAACACTTGGCTTGTGGGAAGATTTTTTTCCGGTTGAGGTTTGACCTTTGCAACCATTTGGGTATTGTCATTTTGTATAGTTTGGCAAACATTATTTATTTTCGCCCATTTTATAAACCGACAATCGCCTATCTTACATGCATAATCAAAATCCCAGCATGCTAAATCCACATAACCAAGTGAATAGTAAGATAAGCCGCGGCTGTTGTAATTTATGACATTCCGAGGGCTAAGCTGAATAGCTTTATTATAATCCTCGATCGCACTTCTGAATCGTTTTACTTGACGATAAGCATTACCCCTGTTGCGGTAAGCTTCAGCAAAATTCGGATTTTTGTTAATAGCAATAGTGAGGTAATTCAAGGCTCTGTATATATTTGAATACTGACCATTTTCCAACAGGGCGGTGGCTTTATCATTCCATTCATCAGCGGTTGTTCTATCTTTAGGTATCGGTGGTTTTGTGCTTTTTCTATATGTCTGTTGCTTTTTTTGGGGATATGGTTTTACCTTAATTGCTCTATTTCTAATAAAATAAAAGTCTCCCGTTAATGAAGAGTGCTCCCAAGTAAGTTGATTCTCCATAGATGCGTTAAAAACATCTATGCGGACCCTTTTGAAAACCTCCTCTATTTTCAGACCAGGTGTCATCATATGCTTTAAGAGTTTTGATGTATATAGACCGTTTCTTCCGTTTCCATCGATCGAAACAGTGCCCGGAGAAGTTGAATATGCTAAAAGTGTCCCGGCCGTTGCGTCCATCTCTGCGAAGCCTTTATTAAATGCCCTATAACGTTTTTTAAAAGGGTTGTCCCGACATGCGTCGAGGATAATGATATTAATTCTGTTCTTAGCCGTTTCCATCTTTCTGAGGACAGATGATACTCTTAAACATTCATCAATTATCTCATCTCCTCTATGCACATTAATACCTACCGGGACTAAATAGTTTTCACCATCCACTTGTATGCCATGTCCGGCAAAATAGAAGAGTCCAACATCGTATTCAAGCAGGTTATCACCAAACCGCCTTATTTCTTTACGCATTCTTGCCCTGTCAGCGTCGATGGCTTTAAATACCTTGAATCCACATTTTATTAAGGCATTATGCATATCATTCGCATCATTTATTGGATTAAGCAAAGGTCCGGTTCTATAATTCGCATTTCCAATGACCAGAGCTACTCGATTCTCTCTTGCATAAAGCGGATCAAGAGACGCCACCAATATCATCAAAAAAATAAGAAGAAACATTCTGCTGATTAATTTCACACTCAACATAATATACCGCCCTTACGCATCATTTTTAAACACCTTATTATATCAAACTTGCTGGTAACTTTTCAACATGGCGCAACAAGAGCTTATGGAAAAAAGCTTTATACATATTCCATATGTTATACTGGAGGGAGAATCTGACGGAATCGTCGCGTAAATGATGGTCGCTCTGACGCTCGCCAAGATTGGCAATACGACATTGCGCCCTGCCACGACAGTTAGGAAGCCTAACCGTAAAATGGCAATTCTTGATTTGATTCAAATAGCACAGGCCATGCCGGAGGCAGACAAGCCTGCGGCCTACGGATTCGAAGAGCAGGAATCTTGGAATTTAAAAGGTCGTGATTACAAATAGTTGAATCTATTCCACTATTTCAACTGGCTTTTGCGCTCATTTTTGCATTTTCGATCAAATCTTCCATGGTGCCAAAATTTTCTTTGAGCTTCCATTTTTGAGTGGTGAGATACCGGCAAAGCGGGCGGCGAATCCAGCGTGGCAGTGCGCCGTTCAGCTTAACATTCCATCGGATATGGGTGCCACTGGAAGTAGGTTCGAGTTCCCCGGTTATCATTATTTCTAGCATGCCTTTGCTAAGACTAACGGTGTAGTAATCAAATGGTCGCCAGTCAAGGATTTGTTCGAGAACATTACCATTTCTACAGTGGTTTCGGGCAGCAGGTCCGGTGCGTCCGTTAGGCCGTTCCTTGGCCTCCCAGGATGAGCCTTTTTGCCAAAGTGAGCGCTTGGGTGGATCGTTCAGCCAGTCCCACACAACCGGAGGCGGTGCAGAAAAGTCAAACGGAACCGAAACATCAGATTCTTCGGATGTCAGAAAGACCTGGCGGTCCTTTACAAGTTTGCTGTAGCGCTCATCTAAGTTGATGCTACTGGTGTTAATCTCGCCCAGATGTTCATAGGTCTCGTGCGAATCGTGCATCCCATTTGGGCGTATATCCATTTTTTCGAGACTCTTTTTTGAGAATAACGCGTATGCTCGCCAACCGGTGGTTTCGCTTACACTATTTTTGAGGAGTCGGTGAAGGAGATTCACGCTTGATCCGACAGGTTTACTCTTACCGGCAACATCCTGAAGAATGTAATCACCATAATGAATTATAAATTTTAAATCGAGCGTTGAGATGGATTGGCAGGCTTGACACGGACACGTGACATTGTGTTGCATGGTCCGCTGACGATCTCGAAACGCCACGTATGTGGATTCGATCAGTTCGAGCAGCAATTCACCACGCGAGACTCTGGACTCAGGCGCATAGGCGAACACCGCATCTCCTTCTACCTCGGCAACATCCATCATGGGTGTGAAATGTCCAATGGTAAGCTCTATGAGATTGCGCAGGATATTTGGGCCATGATCAATTTCGGTATGTTCCACGAAGGAAGTATAACCGGAAATATCAGCCAAGACAATATAACCGTGTTGTATCTGAGACTTCATGAGTAGGGTCCTCCCGACATATTTAACTAAGACCTACAGCAAGCCCGAGGGTTAGCCAAATAAAGTCCAACCCCCTCATATTAGGACCGTAAGTGCGGAGGAAATAAGGATTTAAATCCGGCCGAAGTGAGAGAAAAAATTCAGAGCTAAATGAAATAAAGGTTGTTCTGCAGCCAAATTTTGCAGGTCTTTTAATATTAAACAAGTTAAGACCGGCATGCAAACTTGCAACAAAAAATGGATTTACGTTGTAAATTTTTTGTATTAACCGGGCCCAATTTTTAAGAAATTCTTTAGATGAACCGCCAGATTCAATCAAAGCCGGGACCTGATCATCGACACCGGCCTTTTTCCTATTGGGAATTTTAGGGACGTTGTTTCCGAAGTTGACTAAGTTTCAATCCCTGGATTTGGCAAATTATAGTTAAGAGAAAAAATTGTAATTTATCGAGGGAAAAATGGAAAAACGGGAACGGTCACGTTCAGTTGCATTTCTTTGTTTAAGTGTTCAAGTAGGTGAGTTTGGGAAGGATGAGGTGGAGGTTTAAAATGACCGATTTAAAAACTTTCACACATAGCCTTTAGACTCTCAAATATAACAAGATAAAAGGGGATAATCCACACAGGATCACCCCCTTTTATCTTGTTTTCTGGTACGCCCGATGCACACCAAAATATTCTTATAAGTAGACGTGTAGTCCCGCTTCGCGGAGGCAGGATTCGAACCTGCGGCCTACGGATTCGAAGTCAGAAACCTCGAGTTTCCTAACCTCCTCAAATTACGATAAACTATTGAAATCATTCGTATTGCAATTTCCACATTTTTTCCGATTTTCCACATTTTAGCAGATTTTGGACAATTTTCCCCACACATTCCCCACACAGCTTTATGACAAATTATGAGACGAACAAAAAATATCTTACTATGACCAGAACTCGGGATATTGACGATTTTTGGGGATGTTATTCACCAATAATGCCACTGTAAGCATGATAAAGGGGCCGACCCCGGCGGGAATTAGAACATATAAATACCCAAGATCGTGGATTTTTTGGCTACCAATAACAGCAATCAAAGCCGTGGCGCCTCCGGGAGGATGAAGCGTTTTTGTCGCATGCATAATAGCTATGGAAGTGGCTACCGCGATCGCTGAAGTGAGCCATAATGGCGCGGGAAGCAGTTTATAGGTGGTGACACCAATAATGGCAGAGATCATATGGCCCCCAATAAGGTTTCTTGGCTGGGCCAAGGGGCTACGTATAGCTCCATAAATTAATACCGCCGAAGCCCCAAAAGAGCCAATTATCATCACAAGATCGGTTTTATCAACGATAGTAGCGTTAACTACGGCAACTGCTGCGATGCCTAAAAAGGAACCGATCCACGACCAAATAATTTCTGACAAACTGACAGCTGGGGGGCTTTTCGTCGTCCCTTTCATCTTGCTGAAATAATTCATACGGGTTTCCTCTTATCAGTATTAACTATATTTGCTGGATGTTTTTACAGGATGCACGTTGTCTGGAAGATATCGGCTCTTGCAACAATCCCCACCAGGTGACTATTATTATCCAGTACCGGTACTCGATTAATATTTTTTTCTGCAAAAATAGAAGCTATCTCAAATACCGGAGTGTCTTCAATTACCGTGAGGGCAGGAGATGTCATTATATCTTTTGCGAAGCCGGTGCGCATTGAAACGGCGACACACCCTTTGCTTGATAAGCACTGCGCAATAACTTCCATTGTTGAACGAGTCTTTTTTTCGCCCATATAAAATAAAAAATCTTTTTCGGAAATAATTCCAACAACTGTATTTTTTTCGTCAAGAACAGGAACTCCGGATATTTCATGGGCAGCCATTTTTGCGGCTGTTTCTTTTAGAGAAGTATTCAGGCTTACGGATATTACCTTTTCTGTCATGAGATCTTTGGCCAACAGAGATTGCGCGATCCGTTCAATGGCATGATGATACGCATAACGGAATATCTCTTTAAAATCGCCGGGAGTAATGTCCAAATATCCGGGAATGGATTTCATCGCATCCAATATATCTACGTCTGACATGTCCACGGGGCAGGAGCCGAAAATGGTATTGAAAACATCATTCTTCAATGGGATACATCCTTTCGGGTAATTTTGTTTTGCACAGAGTGATATAGGGTATTGAAATGCAAAGCAGTTCCAGAAAATTACTGGAACTGCTTTTTTCATATCCGATAAATGATATCACCAGAAATCGATCACCAAGGCTGGCGTTGACCTCATGCTTGCTTTGGTGTCGCCAGAACTCTTTCGGGAGTCAGTGGAAGGCGCCGTATCCGTTTTCCAGTGGCGTTGAAGACTGCATTGGCCACAGCAGGCGCTAAAGGCATAATACCCGGCTCGCCGATACCGCCGATCTCTTCATCGCTTTTCACGATATGAACATTGACTTCAGGATTCTCGCTCATTCGAAGGATCCGGTAATCATCAAAATTTGCCGATGCTACGCCACCATTGGCAAACTGAACCTCCTCGAACAGGGTCGTGCTCACCCCCAGGGCTACAGCGCCCTGTATCTGGGCTTCCAGGGGATCCGGATTGACCACTGGCCCACAGTCGACTGCCACATCAACTCGATGGACGATAATCACTCCGCTCTCTGAATCCACCGAGACTTCGGCCACTTCAGCGATGGTGGTGCCGAAACTGCGGTGCTGGGCTATGCCACGGCCCCAACCTTCCGGCAGAGGATTGCCCCAGTTCGAGTTAAGGGCCACACTTTCCAGAACCCGACTGGCCCGCTTGTCATCCGTCAGGCTTTCCAAACGAAAATTTAGGGGGTCCTTTCCAGCCAAATAAGCCACCTCATCGATAAAGGACTCGGTTGCAAAGGCATTTGGCGCGTTCTGAACGGAACGAAAGGGAGCCACCGGAATGGGCAGATCGGACAGAACCAGATTTACTGAAAAATTCGGGAATTTATACGTCATGTTAGCAGTTACGGGTGATCCGGGTTTGTCCCATAGGCCCCACAGACAATACCCATCGATCCCGTTTTTGGGTGCGCCCCCTAAATGCTTTATCAGAGAAAGACAGGAAACCTTATGGTCCCAGACGGTCAGGCGGTTCCGGTTATCCAACCCCCCTCTAATCCGGTGGCCCATGGCCGATCGGAAATAGTCGGTTTGAATGTCCTCTTCGCGTGTGTAAACCACCTTGACGGGTTTTCCCGAGGCCTTGGAAGCAATGACTGCCTCGATCAGCTGATCCGGTCTGGGCCTTCTACCGAGACCGCATCCGAGAAGCGTGGTGTGGATGTGGACCTTTTCCGGCGGCAATCCCGACACTTTGGTCGCAACCATATGGCTCAGTGTCTGACCCTGGGTGGGGATATATACATCACACCGGTCGGCTCTGACATCCGCCGTGCAGGTCTGTGTCTCCATCGTGGCATGGGAAACACAAGGGATGTAGTAGGTCGCCTCGTGGATTTTTTGAGCTTCTGTTAATGCCTTTTTCACATCTCCCCTGGTGACAACATCGGCACCCGGCTTTTCCAGATCTTTGATGAAGCTTGCTTCAACTGAAGCCGTGTCCATGTCGGGGTGAGATCCTGTATCCCATTTTGTGCCGAGGGCCTCGTTGCCTTTCATTGCAGCATCCAAAGTCTCGGCCACAACAGCAATTCCCCGCGGCGTAGGAACCACCTTTTTTACTCCTTTAATTGCCATGGCAGCCCCGGTGTTAAAGGACAGATGCTTGGCACCATACGCCGGCGGACGGGATAAAACGGCGTAATGCAAATCCGGCAGATCGACGTCAAATCCAAAAATGGCTTTACCGCTGACTTTTTCCGGGATGTCTACGCGCGGCATGGCTTTGCCCATGTAGCGGAATTCACTCTCTTTTTTGAGGGTCGGTTCCTGGGGCACCGGCAGTTTGGCTGCCTTGAGGCTTAATTCACCGTAGCTGAGTTTGGCACCGGATTTTAGATTGACGACAGTCCCTTTGATTGCCTGACACTGGATTGCGGGAATATTCCATTCCTTGGCAGCGGCTTCTATCAGCACAGCTCTACCGGCGGCACCCGCCTTTCGCATAGGCCAGTAAAATCCCCTGACACTGGCGCTGGCAACTGTAAGCTGATTTCGCAAAATGGGATTTTTAAATTCTTCAGCAGCCGGGGCTTGTATGATTTCGAGCTGATCCCAATCCGCTTCAAGTTCATCTGCTATAATCATGGGAAGGGCTGTGCGAACGCCCTGACCCATCTCGGAATTGGGAACCATAACCTTGACGACGTTATCGGGCGTAACCTGATAAAATGCGCTGGGTTTGAACCCATCCATAGCGCCCTCTTTAGTTGCCGCGTTGACCAATTTAGTTCCCAGAGGTGTAACATAGGCCACAATAGTCAGACCGGAGGCTGCCAGAGAGCCCTTGAGAAACGTGCGACGTGTCATAGATGTTTTCATGTTACCGAGCCCTCCTTTCTCATGATCTGTATGGCCGTCTCGATGCCCTTTTTCATGCGCTGATAGGTTCCGCAACGGCAGATAAAATCATCCATGGAGTCGATAATGTCCATTGCATTCGGGTTTTCGTTTTCTGACATAAGGCCGGCAACTTGCATGATCGCGCCGGGCTGGCAATAACCGCACTGGACAACCTGTTCCTGAATCCATGCTTTTTTTACCGGATGATCGGCCGCAAGCCCCTCAATGGTCGTAATATCTGCTCCGTCGGCATCTGCAGCGTTGATTGTGCAAGACCTTTCGGCTTCACCTCCAATTAAAACCGTGCATGAACCGCATTCCCCAACACCACAGCTGAATTTGGTGCCGGTCAGTTTTAGATGATCCCTCAAAACCCATAATAATGACAAGTCTTCGGGAACGTCTACTTTGTAGTCTTTGCCGTTTACGGTCAAGGAAATCATAGGCAACTCTCCTTTCCATTTCCAAGTTGAGTGTGATAGTTCAACCTACGGTAAGAGCCCCATTAATCGTCTCCTGTAAAACGACGCCATGTAAAACATCATCGCTTGGGGCACTGGCAAATCTTGGGGTAATACCTCTTTGATATTCAATCCCCTCAACTTTTAAGAGGTCTAACCCGGGATAAGCGCGTCACTGATAATTCAAGAAGAATGAACGATTCGGTATCCTGTCCGCCTCGGTTTCAAGAATCCCGCGATTCAGATCAAATAGGTATAGAATATATATTCTTCATATGACAGTGTGGCATAATAGGTCAAGTTTTTATGTTGGATGTGAACGAGAAAGATGTATGCGTATACTGATTGATTCCGGATGGCGATTCCGAATGAAGCCGGACGGTCATTTCGGTTGATTTCGGACACTCCAAAACAAGTTTTTAGAGCCAAAAGCGGCGCTGGTTATCATTCAACCAAGCGGTGTGGTATTGCTCTGGTCAGTATGAATTACCTGACCAGAGAGGGTACCCATGCCGGCGGAGAGAATAACCATGCACAAAATCCGAGAAGTACTACGGCTCAGATTTGATTTTAAACTCAGCTACAACAAGATCGCTCAAAGCTGTCATCTCGGTCGCAGTAAGGTGGGCGACTACATTCAGCGCATTGAGAAATCATCAAATTTTTTGGAACGACCGGTAAGTTTAGAATCCATCCTGAACTGGGGCGGGATTTCGCTAACGCAAAATGCGCCAGAGGCGCACAAATCTGCGGTTTATGGATTCGAAGTCAGAAACCTCAAGTTTCCTAACCTCCTAAAATTAAAATAATATACTGTAATTATAACACTTAAAACACTCCCCCAAACAGATACCAAATAACCAGTATTTTATATTTTGGTTATTTTCTGATATACTATTAACATAGAAATTCAAATGGTTACCCCACCTAAAGCATTTCATATACAAAGTAAAATTTTGTTTGATAAAACGATCTAATTCATTTGAAATGAATTTAACCCTCCAGGGTTCCGATCACCATCGGTAGATAAGTTATCAATAATATTATGATAAATGGTCACTACTAAGGATCAGGGGCAATTTGATTTAGAAATCTTTTCTCAAAAATGTTATTTAATTTGTCATTAATTCGATTGAAATGTGAGAAACTGACATGAAAAAGACATCAAAAATATTTTTAATCTTGGCCATGACACTACCATTATTTTTTGGACTTTCTGTAAATGCAGAAAACCGAAAAATTTTATATGTTAATTCATATCATAAAGGATATCCCCCTAGTGACGGTATGGAGAGAGGTGTGATATCCGTACTGAAAAATACTGGCCATCAGCTGAAAATTATCCACATGGATACCAAACGTAATACATCCGAATCTTTCAAAAAGAAAGCGGCTTTAAAGATAAAAAAACAGATTGAAAAATATTCTCCAGATGTTGTGATCCTAACAGATGACAATGCCGTTAAATATGTTTTTGTACCGTTCTTCGCGAATAAGGATTTACAGTTTGTTTTTTCAGGAGTGAATTGGGATCTTTCACAATATGGAGGGCCATACGAAAATCTCACCGGAATGATAGAGGTTGCGTTGATAGACCAGATCATAAAACAGCTAATACCGTACTCGCGTGGTTCTGAAATCGGATTCATGTCCGGAAATAATTATTCTGAACGGCAGACTGCTAAGTTTGCCCAAGGTTACTTCGATATACGTTTTTCTAAAAAATATTTTGTTTCAAGTTTTGAAGAATGGAAACAGGCATGGAAAAATGCCCAAAATCAAGTGGATATTTTAATTTTTGAAAACAACGCTGGAATAACCGGATGGCAGGAAAAAAAAGCCGTAGATTTCATTTTGTCGAACACCAGAATTATGGTCGGAGCAACAAATGATTTCATGTCTAAATTTGCAGTCATTGGTATAACCCGAGATGCTGAAGAACAGGGAGAATATCCGGCAAGAGTAGCTCTGAAAATTTTAGATGGAAAGAAGGCCAATAACTTTCCTATTGTAAGAAACAAGAAGGCCAACATTTATTTGAACATGAAATTGTCAAAAAAGCTGGGGATAGTATTCCCTATGAATCTCATCGAAAATGCCATCTTTGTCGAAGAGTACTCGTCGAAGGAGTAAAGTATATGCATCATACCTATTCCATAAAAACAAAAATACTGGGAATAATTGCTTTGGGTTTTGTTATTACTGCAATTGGTGTGGTGCTTCTTGCAAACGTTCAGTTGCGGTCGATCGTTGATCGTAGCCAGCAAGCTATTTATAAGGAGAAAATTCTAACTATTATAAGTGACCTTGAACAGACGTTCAAAAGACTTCAAATGACAGGCCAAATTGAAGCCTATGAAGAGGCGTTTAAAAATTCAATTCTGCAGAAGTTGCGCAATACGTACTATGAAAATGAGGACATGCAAATTTATCCATTCATCATTGATATACATGGCGCAGTTGTGATGCATCCTGAATTGCCAAGGGGAGATGACTCCCTTTCTGATGAACCTTATATACAACAACTGCTGTCAATGAAAGACGGCGTAACAGACTATGTACATGGCTCAGAGGAGAAAAAATGGTGCGTAATTAAACTGTTTGAAGGTTGGGATTGGATAGTTGGTTTTACAATTCCTCATGGGATAAAGTATGCAGATGTTCGAGCATTACGAAACATGCTTATTCTAATAAATGTCGTCATGACTAGTGTTGTTTTGATAATGCTATTTGTAGTCATCGCCAAAATACTGAGTCCAATCGTATCGTTGACAGAGGCATCTAAGGCTATGGCGGCTGGCGAACTTGATCAGGAGATTGATATACAGAGCGGTGATGAGTTGGGTGAGCTTGCCAAGAGCTTCAAAAAAATGCGTGATGCGATTAAGAGACATATTGGTGATTTGAAGAGTGAATTTAGTGAACGAATGCAAGCGGTGGATGCCCTGCGAGTAAGTGAGGAAAAGTATCGGATTTTGGTGGAAAATGCAAATGATGCGATCTTTATTGCACAAGACGGTGTAACCAAATTCCCAAACAGGAAAACCGAAGAACTCACGGGATACACTGCTAAGGACCTGGGAAAGATGCCTTTTACTAATTTTATTCACCCAGACGATAGAGCAACCGTTTTGGAGCGACACAGACGACGTTTGACAGGCGAAAAGCCTGTAAGTACATATATATTTAGAATTATCGATAAATCCGGAGTGGAACGAACAGTTCAAATCAACACTATTCTGGTCCAATGGGAAAATCGACCGGCGACCCTGAACTTTCTGAGAGATATCACTCAGTATTTAGAATTAGAATCTCGCCTTCAACAAGCACAGAAAATGGAAGCCATTGGTACCTTGGCCGGGGGAATTGCTCACGACTTTAATAATATTTTATCTGCAGTCTTGGGTTACTCCGAATTGATGCTGGCAAATTTACCGTCCGAAGATCCCATGAGAAACAACCTTGAGGCGATATACAGCTCAGGCAAACGGGCACGGGATCTCGTTGCCCAGATTCTAGCGTTCAGCCGCAAAGACGAACAGGTCAGATCATCAGTTGCGGTGCATCTTGTAATCAAAGACGCGCTTAAATTACTGAGACCCGCAATTCCAACAACTATAGATATTCAGACAAAAATTAATTCAAATTGCTTTGTTTTAGGGGATCCATCAAGAATCCATCAGATCATCATGAATCTGTGCACGAATGCCTATCAGGCGATGTTGGAAACTGGTGGCGTACTCAAAATTTGACTGTTACAAATAAAATTGGAAGGTAGGGCCGCTGCTCTTGCCCAGGTTCCTCCAGGCTTTTTCGTGAAGCTGGTCATTGCCGACACAGGCGTCGGTATCCCACTTTATGTTATCGAGCGAATTTTCGACCCCTATTTTACAACTAAAGAAAAAGGTAAAGGCACTGGACTGGGTTTAGCAGCTGTCCATGGAATTGTTAAAAGTCATGGAGGCGCGATACTAGTAGATAGCGAGGTTGGCAAAGGCACCAAATTTGAAGTTTACCTACCATTATTGATAGATCAGAGTGAGACAGAAGAACTTTTGGAGTCTCAAATATTTGGTGGTGAAGAGCATATTTTGATAGTTGATGACGAGCAAGACATCCTTGAAATTCAAACAAAGATGCTTAATAAACAAGGCTATATCATCACAGCAAAAGATGACGCACAAAAAGCACTAGAAGTTTTTTCCGGTCAGCCAGATCAATTTGACCTCGTAATCACAGATATGACAATGCCGAACATGACTGGTGATAAACTCGCCAATGAACTAAAAAAAATTCGTTCCGAAATTCCCATCATACTTTGTACGGGCTACAGTGAATTAATATCCAAAGAAAAGGCAAAGTCGCTTGGGATAAACGGTTTTCTTATGAAGCCGGTCAATACGAAGGATCTTACAATGATGATACGTGAAGTGCTAGGCAAGAAATGACCACTGTTGCTTTATTTAATCCTATTGCGTTTCAAAGGGAAGTGGACAGATTAAAGGTACTGGCTTCGCCGGGTTGGGTTATAATCATTAAAGTTGAAAGGAGAATAAGATGAAACCTAAAACCAGTAAGAAGCCTGAAACTTTATTCAGAGAGAGAGTAAACGCAAAACCCGCCGCAATTTCAATTCATGTAATTTACACTTAAAGATTGATTCAGATCCCTTTCGTTTCAACAACCCAATAACATATAAGTCCGTCGCTATCGGAATTTCTACATTCTAATGAATCGAAGGATTCATTTTTATCGAGATAGTGAGTCTCGAGATATCTCAGAGTTCCGGTATCATGACTGTGCCTTCGGACAATGAGAGGCTTTAGTGGTGCATATTGTTTGAGCAGGTCAGAGAAACGGTTATGAAAAATGCATTTCTTAGATAAATGATTAAGAATGAATAGAATGTGATGGCTTTGTTAAACGACCGATAGGTGGTTATTTCATATAAAGACTCCCAAACAAACAAGAACGAGAAATCGACCTAAAGCCATAAAGATGTGAGTTTAGTAGAGTAGAACCTCAGTGCAGTGGCTATAGGCGTCGGTGGTGATTCCACCGGTTTCCCGGTAGGCCTCAATCCGACTACCATACCTTCCTTCCCTTATTCCCCTCGTCGAACCGGACG
>Ga0126332_10000447_pt1 | contig 14914 bp, 15 predicted proteins | sample InaspJWI42metaG_FD_94482 | JGI IMG/M metagenome (GOLD analysis project Ga0126332, IMG submission 94482) | Marine gutless worms symbiont microbial communities from Oahu, Hawaii - Inanidrilus sp. 2 OAHU.JWI-42 metaG | ecosystem: Host-associated > Annelida > Digestive system > Unclassified...
CACCAAAGGCAAGAAAAAAGGATTAAGAATTAAAATTAAATCAGCTGGTTATCGAAAACAACTCCCCATTTTTACCTAAATATTCTTTATTGGAGGTTAGTATGAAAACATCCCTTCCGCGATGTTGTCTAGTACCCCTTTTGACGGATTATGCGTTGGAGAAGGTGAACAGGTTTTCGTCCAACTTCTAGCGCACCTGGAATTATCAAAACCTCTAAATGAGATTCCTGGTCTTATCATAAGAGATAGTCCTCTATGTGAATATTCTCCTCAAAGGAAAGAGGTCAACATCTCTTCTTTTTCTTGGCCTGATCGGTATTTCCTTCGCTCACTCACTAAAGAGGAAAGAAAAAAATATGAATGTTCAATGTTAGGGAGCCGGGGATGTATTCATGCTTGTTCTTTTTGTTTGTCTGATAAGTTTGAGAGGTGTACTCCCGGTATAACATGGCGTGGAAGAGATGTGATTGAAATCATAGATGAAATGCAATATATTCACAAGAAATATGGCGTGAATAATTTTGTTTTTCAAGACCCCTTGTGGACAGGGCCACGGAGCAAAAAAAACAAAAATCGAATACTGGATTTTGCTGAAGAACTGGTTCGTCGTAATTTGAACGTTCATTTTTATGTTCAGGCAAGAATTGACTTTTTTGATATTGAGAGTGATGGCTATTTGTTGAAAAAATTATGTAAGGCAGGGTTAAGTTCAATATTTCTTGGGATAGAAAACGCATGCCCAGAAACTCTAAAACGATACAATAAAAATATAAATCCTAATGAAATTATTGATCAAATCAATTTTCTCCGGTTCTATAATGTTTTTATTCATATTGGTTTTATAATGCTCCACCCTTTTGTGACAATTGAAGAGTTGCGGGACAATATGAAGTTCCTTCGAAAAATTGGTTTTGCCCATTTACCTCATGTGGTCTGTTCGAAATTGATGATTTATAAAGAAACTGACATTTGGAGACAGGCACTTGACGCTGAGTTGCTCATTTCTTCAGAAGTCGATGGATTCTGTGAATATTCATATCTTGACGAAAGTTCAGCAAACGCTGCAAAAAAAATAGAGAAACTTATTGATGAGCTTGGTACTCTTTCATGTGAGATAGACCTGTTGGAAACACAACTCTGGCATCGTAATTTTGAATACCGGAAGCTTTCGTTAGAGTTAAAGAAGAAAATTTCACACTTAATGTGTAAAGCCTGGGATGGTATTTTGAGAAGTTCTACCAGTGCTGAGATCAGTGCACTTTTAAAACAGAATATCAGTAAGGTTTTGAATGAAACTAAAGCAAAAATTTGCAGAATCAATAATGAAAAAATGACTGTGTGTAATTAGTTTTTGACCTGTAAATTGAAACTATATGGGTGAGGGAGAGCTAACATTGGAGGAAACGGAAAAAACTTGGGACGAATTCTGGGCTTTGCTGGGCCGTGTTGAAGAAAGAAATATGATCCCTAGCATTGAACAATACGATCAAAAAATGATTGATTTTGTGATACATGTATGTGATCTGGAGAAAGGTTCCCGAATTCTTGATTTAGGCTGTGGTGGAGGCAATCAATCTATTTTGTTGGCAAAAGCAGGATTTGATGTCATTGGGATTGATATTGCACAGTCATTAATTAATCACGCCAGAATGGAGCTGCAACAGCAAGCTCTGCCAGTTAATTTTGAATGCGGGGATATGCGTGAGCTTGGTTATGTTCAAGAATTCGATGCTTGTCTAGTTTTAGGCTCAACATTCGGATTTTTCAGTGACCAAGAAAATCAAAAAATTCTGGATTGCATTGCAAAAAGTTTGAAACCTGGGGGCAAGGCGTTTGTTTCTTTTACTGGTGCAATTGAGTTGACTAAGCCTATTCGAAGCTGGTCAGAACTTGAAAGCGGTTGGATTCTCACAGATGGATGGTACGATAGTGAAGCAAGTTCCTACTTTACTCGAAGTATATTTATTGGAAAAGATGGAATTGTTGTTCGTCCGAAAAAGGAAGATGGGTATCATGCCGATGAGCAGATCAGATGCTATTCCGTACCGGAGCTACGGAAAATGTTAGATCTGTCAGGCATGAAATATCTCAATAGTTATTCGTCGAGTCATTTATCGGTTCCACTAGTAAAGCTTCATCCGTCATCAATTCGAAATATAATTCTTGCTGAACGAGTTTAAATTGCGCACACAGGCGACATCCTAATTCAGGGCTTAAAATGGGCCTTTGATCAAAATATCAAGCTCATCAATATGAGCCTGGCCACTTCGAAGGAACGCTATATACATGCCATATTTAAACTTTGTGAGCAGGCATACGTTCAAAATTCCATCATAGTGGCTTCCAGGCGTAATTTCGGGGACCTGGGCTGCCCGGCCATGTTTTCTTCTGTTATCAGCGTTGACAGGGAGGATTTTGATAGCAAGTACGCGGTACGTTTTAAGCCAAGAAACCTGATTGAATATGATGCACGAGGGACACAGATCAAAGTTCCCGCTCCGCGTGGGGGTTACGCCGAACTAACAGGCACCAGCTTTGCCACACCTCATGTTACGGGCGTTATCGCCCTCATACTGGAGGTTATGCCGGTTCTGGTCCCCGTAGAGGCGAAGGTGATTCTGAAATCCATTTCCTTGGTGGAAGACAACCCCTTAATGAATGAAAAGAAATGAGGGTTTATCCCAGCAAACGACATCTTTGGCCATTAATGGCATGAATGGCCATATCCTTCTTGGCCGGATTGGCCGAAAATGATCCTTTCGAAATGTCAAAAAACAGCGAACATTTTATATAAGTCATTAAAACCTCTGTAAAATCAGAGTTAAGTTTGCTTTGTCTCACAAATATTGGCATATTGCTTGCTTAATGGTAATGACCAAGAGATATAGATCCTGTGTTATTGCACCATAATCAGATCAAAGTTCTGATTGCCATATCGGATCACACCAGAGACATTTCCCATGCCTGAAGACGATTTCAAATACTGGGCATTCATCAGTTACAGCCACCGGGACAAGAAATGGAGTGACCGGCTCCATCGTGCGCTTGAGACCTTCCGCATCCCTCGAAGGCTCAGGGGCAAACCATCAAGGGACGGCATGGTTCCCAAACGTATCTTTCCGGTTTTCCGAGATCGTGAAGAATTGCCCAGTTCATCGGTGCTTGGAGAGAATATCAATCAAGCGCTGGCACAATCCCGCTATCTCATTGCTGTTTGTTCACCAAAATCTGCTGCATCCCGATGGGTCAACGAAGAGGTCAAGACCTTCAAGGCTCTCGGACGCCAGGATCGAGTCCTGTGCCTCATTGTCGATGGGGAGCCGAACGCTTCGGACAAACCAGAATTGGGTTTGCCTGAATGCTTTCCTGAAGCGATACGATTCCGGGTGCTTCCGGATCATTCTCTTACCAGTGAGCGAGTGGAACCGATTGCAGCAGACGCCAGACCGGATAAGGACGGTTGGAAAAACGCTAAGCTTAAACTTATTGCAGGAATCCTTGGTGTCAATTATGACGAAATAAAGCAAAGGGAAAAACAGCGACAGCGCGTCAAGCGTATTCAGTTAGGGGTCTTGGCCACAGGAGTGCTGGTCCTGTTCATCTATTGGTGGCGGATTCCCGGCACACTCAACCTGATGGTCACCCCTACAGGGACAACGATACTAATCGGCGACAGGCACTGGAGGGCCTCCAAAGATGCGCTCCCAATAAAATTGAAGGCCGGCTATTACACGGTCACCTTTGATGCTCAGGGGCACGATCAGGAGGTCCGAGAAGTCAAATTGGAACGGGGAGCCAAGAAAGACCTGACCGTGAGGCTCCACCACCACGAGGGAATTCTAGAAGCCGATTGTGTTCCCATCGGGGCTGAGATTGCCGTGGATGGCGTGGTTTATGGCTCGAAAATCCGGAATTTTCCCCTCGGCACAGGGGAGCATCTGCTGAGCGCCCGGGCATCCGGCCATTTTGATGGCGAACAAAAAATTGTCGTCACCAAAGACAAAAAAGCGACGGCCTTTTTCTATTTGGACTCCGGAGAGACATGGAAAGTGACATCACCTGCCATTCAGGGCGAGATACACCTCGTAGATGACATGGACCAGGATGCCGTACCTGATTTGCTACACAATTTCCTTGACCAGACCGCGATTCTCTCCAGCCGAACCGGCGACAGGCTATGGTCATACCCTGCCCCTGCCAGTGGGTTGCGCGCCATCCGAGAATTCGACCTGGGTGGAACGGTGGGAAAGGTCACCGTGACCGCCAAGGAAGAACGCACTGGGCTCGACGTGTTCTGCGTGAGGTCAGGATCGACCAATCCTCTTTTTTGGCGGTGGTCCGGTCCCCCACAGAATTGGGGCCGACCTGAGGGTGCTTCTATCAATGTCTTGCCCGATGTTAATGGGGACGGTGTCGGGGAACTGGTTTTTGCAGGCCGGGACGGCCATGCCTATGTTCTGAGTGGAAAGACGGGCGAGGAGCTCCTTGAACTCGTGATCTCTCAAGAAACCCTCTCAAGTCCGCCCTATTTAGCCGTTTCTTTTGCACAAAAGACGGCGCCGATCCTGTTCCTTTCGACACCGGGAGATCCCTATGCAAACCTTTCCGGCCCAAAGCGTTTTTACAGGGTTGGTGCCATCACATTCACCCAAGGCGCTATGTTATGGACGAGGGATCTCCATGAGGTCGCAGGCGCGGTCGTCTATAATCTTAATGGCAACGATCAGCAGGATATCCTTTGGTGGACGGAAAGCCACTGGGAAATCATCGATGGGACCACCGGTGAGGCAATAAAATCTGGGCAAATGCCCCAGGCCGGACGACCACCAGGGCCCCTATTTGCTGATGTGGATAATGACGGCTTCTTGGAATGGCTGATGATTTATGGCAAACCACCCAGTGATCTGATCGCCATGCGCCTCAAAGACGGCGAAATTTTGTGGAAGCGGGCCCTTGAACTCTTGCCTCATCAAACGGTGCATCGTCAAGATCTTCACATGCTGAGAGCCCCTAACGGCGAGCTTCTCTTGATGTTGAAGGACGGACTGGCCGCCCTGAATCCGCTCACCGGCGAAACTCTATGGCGTTTTCCGGGCCGTCCGGAGGGTTATATGGTTGCAGATTGGGACGGTGATGGAAATCAAGACATTCTCGTTGGTACACAACGGGTTGGCATTTCCTGTTTGGATTCCCGGGGCCGGCGGCGATGGACGCTCCGGTTGGGGGAGGATGTAAAGCCCTATCTTCTGGTGCCCGACATAGATAGCGATGGCCTCTCAGAGCTCATCATTCACCGGCATGCGGGCCTCATCGGAATGGTGCGTGGTCCAAGAATTCTCTGGACCAAAGCCGCCAGTGCACCATTACAAGCCACGCCCATTGTGCTGGATGCTGATGGTGACGGTGACACCGAAGTCATTCAGGTCGGCCCTTGGGGTTCGGGGCGTCATCTCCTTTGCCTTGACGGTGCGACGGGAGCCCGGATATGGGAGAGCGAGGCCTTTTTTCACCCGAATCGGCGACCCGGGATCGGCGACTGGGATGGCGACGGTGAAGCAGAACTCATCGCACTTGGGCAACCCGTTGGCGGCGGAGATAGCACGCTTTTAGTTTACCGTGCTGCTGATGGGCATCTAAAGCAGTCTATCCGGGTCCATCCCAATAGTGATGTCTATTCTGTTCCGGCTATAGCTGATTTGAATGGCGACGGGTCATTGGATTTTACGATTCACCGCTGGTGGACCCGTGATGTGGTCGCTATCGGCGGCCTAGAGAAATCGGTTTTGTGGCGTTTCCCCACAGAAGGGCACAACATGGGAGGGGTCCGAGCTGCTGACCTGGATGGAGATGGCCTGTCGGATATCATTGCACCTTCCCTGGGCGGCCGCCTATACGCCGTCAATGGGATCGATGGCTCCCTCCTTTGGGAGGCCTCTATAGGTCATGGCGGCAGCCGTTCCCCGCCGGAGGTATTCGACCTGATGGGGAATGGCACGCCGGAAATTCTTCTAATCAGTCTGGATGGACAGCTGCGTATTATGGATGGCACGAGTGGTGACGTTCTCTGGGCACCCCGGATCTTTGGTTCGAGTGAGGGTCTGGGACATCCCGTGATAACCAAAATCAAGGGATCAACGGCAATCCTGGCTCCCCTCGGGCGAGCCGGCCTGGTTGCCCTGGACTGGAGCAAGCGGAAGACCCTATGGCGCGGCCCTAGAAGCAATTGGGTAATCGCATCACCCAACGTCGCAGACCTGGATGGTGACGGTATCTTTGAGGTGGTCGTAGCCACGGTGGATGGATGGATGCTGGTCCTAGATTTGGAGACAGGCGAGACACTTTGGAAACTCAAGGTCTCGGACAAGATGATCGAGGCGGATCCCATTGTCGCTGATCTCGATCAGGACGGAATCAAGGATATCCTGATCGCCAGCCACGATTTCAAACTAAGGGCCATCAGTGGTCGAGGCACGCTTGGTTCCAGGAAAAGATGGAAAGAAAAAGAGGATAGATATGTTGGTAATCAGTGACAAGGGCATCTATGAAATTTCGGAGAAGGAATTGGAGAAGTATGAGATGGTTACATGGATCAGCAAAAAAGAAGAAATTACGCAGGTTTTTGATACCATCTCTAAGGTAATCGACGATTCCAGGAAAATGGCAGGCGACCTTAGGATTGTTCCCATCCGATAGACCAAAGGTCCCACGGCCCAATCTTACAGCAGATGATTGTGTAGCGGAGGATGTGACCATATGCTCGCATTTCATATTGAGCGTTACTGAGTCCTGCAATTTCCGATGCCGTTACTGCGTGTATTCCAGCTCATACCCGGCCAGACGCTCTCATTCAGGAAGTATTATGCCCTGGGATGTTGCTCAAAAGGCGATAAATATTCTGGATCAGGTTGCCAAGCTTGATTTCTCTTGCTGCCAGGATTGTTGGCTCATCAGGATATGTAATTTATGCTTTGCGCATATGGTCTGTGGAAATGAGTATTGCATTGAGAAATGGCATTTTTCATGCAAGATGCGTCGTAAGCACTATACTGACGCACTTCAACTATATTGTGAGATAACGGAGGAAGATGAGGGAGCGCTTGATTTTTTAGCTGAGCAAACATCCCCGATTGTGTAAGACCGGAAAGGGGAAAAGTGATCCATTGTCATATCAGAAGAAAAATTAAGCAGGATATCAACAGTATTGGTTGTATCTCTCACATATGTTCTCCGCTAAACTTAATCCGGCTGTTGCAATGCCCACTTGTCAATTCGAATTGGACCTGATTGAGCTTCGAGTTCAAAGAGTTTTCGCCCACTCTTTGATTTTTTTCGGCAAATAGGATCAGAAACTTAAAGAACAAAATAGAACGAACACGATGCTTGGCCAAAAACGGCATTAATGGTAATTTTGGAATGGCCGAAGTAAGCCAGCGTGAACAGCAGAAAGCTGCCCAACGTGCTCATCAGGAAAGTGCGAAACAGCATGAGGAAGTAAAACAAGAAGCAACAAAAGAATTCAAACGTGTGCTTAAGTCTGCCCAGTGAACTCTCATTGGTGGTATGGCCGGTGGTGCAGTGGGCGCTGGTGCGGCAGCCGTTGCAGGATATACTTCAAATTAGGATAATTGAGCTTCATATCAAAATAATGTGGGGTTGGAGATTTGGTAACTTTTTAAACGAAAAAGGAAGGAGGAAATACTATGTCGATACTAATCAAATCAGGAGACAAATTTTACGAAATCCCTAATGATGTGTTGGAAAAACACGAGATCACGAAGGAGCAGTTTGAAAATGGCTGCAAGGAAATCTCTGCCGATGTGGCAGGGCAAAGTGAGGGCAATAAACCCACCGATGATGTTTCGGGTCAGATTTGTATAGACAAACCAACTTACGGGGCGTCTTGCGGTAAAGCACCCTGTCCATAAAACGTCGGCGGAAGCACAGGGCAAACCGAAACAATACGCCAGATAGTTACGATTGCGTCGCTTGCCGGGCGTTCCTGGTCAGCTCTTGCTGTAAGTTGATTGCATAGCCGTAGGATCGAAAGAGATTTTCCTTATCTTCTTTCCCTCTACGGATCTCGTAATCCCGAGCTATTTGGCTACTGCCAAAAAAACCAACTTTTTTTGCGTTTATCAATTTCAGGACTGATCCCAGGATATGCGTTAGTTTCTTGATGGCCTGCTTTTCCTACGGGTATGAAAGGAGATCAAGATGAAAGTGGAAAAACCCACTGCAGTTTTTGAGGTAACACCCAGAGCTAAGGCTAATGCCATGTTTCCTCTTGAAGCCAAGACTCTGAAGAAGGTTCAAGCAATTCTTTCGGGCACTTGGGTGCCTTCACGGTTTAATGTGGCAGTCGATTTGCCTGGAGATTTGAAGGCTGTGTACAATACCTTCACTGCCGCCCTCACCATCCAGAAGCACGCATCGTGGCGTCGATACCTTGAACCGGGTTCGGAGTATCAGGTCCTCGGAGACTCGGTTCCTGAGCCGATTTATCTTCTTTATTCTAAAGGTTTTTTCGTGAATAAAGATATTGATGAAATTGAGCTCGTACGTCAAAAGTATTTTTCCGCACGTCATTCTAACAGTATCCTCAAGCTGACCGTTCTTCCCACCCTGGCCTGTAACCTCCATTGCCATTACTGTTTTGAGGGGAAGGCCCAGACTATCCATAACAGCAAAATTATGTCCGAGGAAATCCAAGACGCGGTTACCCTGTACATCAACATATTGGCGGAAGGCAAGAAAAGAGTGCAGATAGTCTGGTTCGGGGGCGAACCATTGCTCACCCCTAAGACGATAGAGCGCATCAGCGCGCAAATTATTCCAAACTTTGACCGGGCTGGAATTAACTATCACGCCGTGGTTTCTTCAAACGGAACATTGTTGAACCAAGATGCTATAAGTCAACTCCAAAGATGTCGGATATCTCAGATACAAGTAACAATCGATGTTCCCAAGGAGATGAAACAGGATTACCATGGGGTTGACACCCTTGAAAAGGTTCTGGACAAAATAAGCATCGCTGCGGAGAAATTAGAGATGCACCTTCGTATCAATCTTTCCAGGGATGACGAAAAGGAGTTTGATGAACTTTACGACGGCCTTATCCGAAGAAACCTGCACAATATGTTGAAATCGATCCATATAGGACATATCTCTGTTCCGGAAAACGGCTGGGAGGGGTGTGCGGTGGACCGTGTTCCGAGCCGGTTGTATCTGAAGGTCATAAACCGAGAAACCGTCAAGGCTAAAGCTTTGGGTTTGCCTCTTATGCAATTCCACTCGCTGGTCGACTCTACCCCCAACGCCTGTTCAGCAACCTGTGAATCTTCCAAGGTGATTGGTCCCGACGGCCTTCTTTACAAATGTGTCGATGATGCCGGGCTGGTTGAGCGGGCATATGGTTCGGTCTTCCTCGAAAAACCCGTGAAACCCGACAATCTTCTTCCCTGGTTGACCTATGACTGGTTCAAGTATGATAGGTGCAAAGAATGCCCTGTGCTGCCCCAATGCGCGGGTGGTTGTGCGCACAAACGGCTCTTTCAATCCGACAGCTTAAAAGAAGAGGATTTCTGTTACTGGCACATTCGTGGGGATCTGGAAAACCGGATTCGCGAATACGCGATCGGCATGTCGTCTTGAGCGGTGGCAACGGTCTGGACAATGTATTGACGCATTTGATGTGGTCTATTTGGTTTTGTTAGTTTGGTGTTTCTTCCTGGTTTCAGCCCAGAGTGATTACGGTATAATCCGAACGTCAATAGAAACGATTTATTATGTCCATCAAGCTTTCAAGATTTCTAGCGGTATTGGTCGAAGCACTAAACCCGGGTGCCACAGGAAGGATAGTTATTCTACGCATATTCCTAACAAGGAATTTTTAAATCCATATTTATAAGGAGGAAATTATGTCGCATTCAAATGCTTTTGTCAATGTACTGTTGTGCGCCTTGAGCGATGGGGAGTTTTGCAAGGAATTGAACGATGATGTTGTCGCCGCTTTGAAAAAAAAGGAAATGGGAGAAGATCTAACGGAAAATGAGATGGAAGATTTAAAAAAAATTTTTGAAAAGGATGCTGTAGTCGGCCAGGCACGTCCTGCACCACCACCTGGGTGTGGCTACAGGGGGTATTGAAGGAATCTTTGAATACATACTGATAAGGAGGAAATTATGTCGCATTCAAATACTTTTGTCAATGTATTGCTGTGCGCCTTGAGCGATGGGGAATTTTGCAAAGAATTGAACGATGATGTTGTCGCCGCTTTAAAAAAAAAGAAAATGGGCGAAGATCTATCGGAAAATGAGCTGGAAGATGTAAAAAAAATTTTTGAAAAGGATGCTGTGGTCGGTCAAGCACGTCCTACACCACCTGCGTGTCCCTACAGGGGATATAGCTAATTCGATAGTTTTACCGGCAGGAAATCATACGATTACAGTGGTCTTGATTTCCCTTCCTTGGTAAGGAGGCGAAAACCAAAAAAATAGTCTCTGGCTTTGTCCATCTACTACTAACACCACGTTTTTTAAAACCTCCTCCGGCAAAGCCTGTTTGTTTTGTATCATCAGACTTGGTTCTTTGATGAAGTAGCTGGCTTCATTAGTATTGATTGGTTATTGAATGTTAAATACGTCTGTTAAGGAATCGGAACAATGCAAAGTCTGGATAGAGAATTGGCCGAAGATCGTCTGAAACGTTTCAGACGACTACTTATGCTCAGCAGGGAAGGTTCAAAACCAATAGGTAACATTCCACCTTTGAGAAATATCCGCAATCATATCGTTCGGGAAGGAGGAAACCTACAAGGCCCTTTGGTCGTAATGATCGACTTGACTTCCCAGTGCAACCATAATTGCGTGTTTTGCTATCGATCTGGTCCGGATAGGCTTATGCCGGAAAAGAGAGCAAAATATCAATCACTGGAAACCATCGACAGTATCTGCCGGCAGCTCGTGGAAATGAATGTGGCCTCCATTACATTAACCGGTGGAGAACCTGCCTGTCATCCATGGTTTATAGAGGCCGTGGCTTTAGTAAAACGTTATGATCTCGCGTTGACCATTGTCACGAACGGTACTAATTTCACTGAAGAGAAAGTTCGGAGACTTGGAAACCTTCTGGAGCCGGAACGGGACAAAGTAGAATTGAGTTTAGATGCCGCGACTAAGGGCACTTTCCAAAAGATCGCACGCGTGGACGAGTTTTCTTCCCTCTTCTTCACTCTGAAGTGGTTTAAGCGTTATCAGATCCCATTTCTTACCATGACCTTGATACTAAAAGACAATCTGGATCAGATCGATAAAATCATTGCGTTAGCGACCGAATATGGGGCCAGAGAATGCGCCGTGGAGCCGCCGTTTCCGAAAAAACATATGCCAACAGAAGCCTATGCTTCTTTGGATGAAGTCCTTGATGTTCATGAGAGACTTTTGCTTCAAAAAGAAATGACTCCAAAAATCGTATTGAATTTTCTCCATCTATCCATGAATTTGACAGGCGGTCTGCAGGAATTTGTATCCTTTTACGAACAGGACGGCAAGCCATTCTCTTCCTGCCACGGGGGGGAAGCTTCATGCGCCATCGATATTAATGGGCATGTGCATCTCTGCCAGTTTCTCATCGACTTGGAAACTTGCCGAGTGGGTAATATTTTCGAAACACCGCTAACCGTACTATGGAAAAGGTTGCGAAAGTTAAAGAATGCACTGGAGTGTAAAACCACCGATTGCTGTGCGGGCGGGTGCCCGGGTTTCGCGTTGGAGGCTGGTTTGCCGGATTAATGGTAATTAACCTTCGTTTTTCACGCCAAGGAGATAAATAGTTATGCGGTTCTTATGTAGAAAAATTACACATTTCCGTTTTGAACCGGATGTTGACAGTGGCACCACATACGCCTTCGAGTATAAAACCGGGAAATTGGTTATCGGCCGAAAGAAAATGCATCGCTTGATTCTTGCTGTTTCCGAAACCGAACGTAATCTTGAGTCGTTACTCGATGAGTTTGTGGACCCTAATGCACAAGTCGATTTCACCTATACCAGCGAGAAGGATTTGATGATCGATATAATGAAACTGGTAAATGCCAACGTAATTGAGGTCAAAGGCTAATAAACTTACGATTATCCCTTAATGGAAAAGGTTTTATGGGTATAACTAATTTCTTTATATTAACGAAAATTCAGGAGCATGTTATCAAAAAAAGCGGCTCCTTAAATGCGCCTCTTTCTGTCGCTCTGGAAATAACGAACAAGTGCAATCAAAACTGTGTATTCTGTTATCAGTCTGTCCCATTCAAAACGCCGAAAAAAAAACACTATCTGTCTTTGGACACCCTCGAAGTACTCTGCCGACAATTTGAGGAAATTGGGGTGGCGGCTGTTTCTTTGACCGGTGGAGAACCCACGTGTCATCCGGAGTTTTTGCCTGCCATTGCCCTGATAAGGCGTTACAACCTAGCTTTAGGGATCGAAACCAACGGCACTAATCTCACTGAAGCTGAGGTTCAGCAACTCGGAACCATTTTGCAATGGGAACGGGATAAGTTTGTCCTGAGTTTTGACGCGGTGGACAAAGACACTTATCAAAGATTGCGAGGCTCATCCAATTTTGATTCTTTTATCACCACTCTGAAGTATTTTAAGCGTTATCAAATTCCCTTTGTGACCAATACCGTGGTCCTAAAGGAGAACCTGGACCAAATTGAGGCTATTCTGGAATTGGCACTTAAAAACGGGGCTTTAGAATGCAGAGTGGGCCCCCCATACCTAATGAAACAAATTCCCGTTGAGACTTATGCTACATTGGATGAAATATTGCGGGTATATGAGAAACTGGCTTCGTTCAGAGACGATGGTCAGTCTGTGGTGGTAAGCCCAGTTCGTGTATTCATGGACTATGGTTACTTGCCGAAGGACAATTCCTCTCTTGATGGGATCAAAAGGGGCCTGACTCCATGTTATGCGGGTTATGATTCCTGCGGGATCGATATCAACGGCAATGTGGGTATCTGCCTGTTCACATTGGATTTGGGCCTATCGGCGGGGAACGTTTATAAGAAGGATTTTCCGGAATTATGGCGAAATGTGTTGGAGCTTAGGAGCGAATTGGAGCGACGGACTGAGAATAAGACCAAATCGCTCTGTCCGGTTGGCGCATTTAAGGGATTATAATAAGTAAAAGTCCACTTCTAATTAAAAAAATGAATATGAGAGTAACTTATGCCCCTCGCTTCTCCAAGTCGTTATTTATTGAAGTCTTATATGATGGAAAGTCCCGCTGTTGAGGAAATGGCGGCACACATGGTTGTTCCGGGGAAAAGGTTTTCCTCGCCAATCATAGTGGGTTGGCTGGTAACTACAAAATGTCAACTGAAATGCAGACATTGCTGGGTTGACCGTGAACAACCCGAAGCTTCTCCATCAGACCGCAAAATAATCGCCGGAAAGCTTGCCAAGGAAAACCTTTGCCGTGTATGTCTTTCCGGGGGTGAGGTTACTCTAATTCCCGAACTGGGAGAATATGTGCGGATATTAAAGGAGACCGGCACTCCCTTGAGTATTTACACAAATGCAATAGATCCAATAGGGTATGGTCGGGGAAACGTCTGGCTGGATCATTGGGATTTTGAAATCGACTATGCGCAAGTCAGTCTCGATGGAGGCACTCAAAAGGATTTTGAAGCGCAAAGGGGGAAGGGAACCTTCAAGCCCTTTTTGAAAGGCGTAGACCTGCTTCATCGAAATGGAGCTCGTACGCTGGCTCGTTATATAGCAACGCCCTTTAACAGGGCTGATGTATACTCAGCCGCTCGGCTGGCTATGGATCTGGGTTTCGAGGGATTTGCCGCGGAAATCTACTATCCGAGGGGCCGGGCGACTTCTATCGGCATGGAGGACGCAATCCGGACGGCAAATCAATTTAACGCTTCAGTGAGGAAAATGGTCTGCGACACAGAGCTTATGGAGAGCTCCCTCAGATTGGGGATCGCTTTTCCAACCTTGGTGCCCTTTCCGGATTACGTTCGCAGCACCTTACCAAAAGGGAAAGTTTCACTCCGAAAGCCTATTCAAAATGGCACAGTCCATTGTTTCGTGACACCTACAGGGGAAGTCGTCCCTGCCAGTCATTTGGGCTCCGACAGGTCTTTTTGGTGCGGATCTCTACTGCAAAAGAGTCTTGGAGAAATCTGGAAGAACGGCTCAGTGTTTGAACGTATACCTAAAGAACGCAATTTGAGCGGTACTCGGTGCTCAACTTGCCCTGATCTTGAATTTTGCCAGGGTGGTCATGAACAAAGAGCGCTAAGTCATTTTGGGACATATAACGCCCCAGACCCTTACTGCTATTTTTCCCGGCAAGAAGCTCCATCTGGATAGGCAGATACCTAAAAAAGAGTGGTCGGAACACTATGGAAATTTGTTTAGTCAATATGCCTTTGGCGCCGGTTAAGGCTCCTTCAATCGCCCTTGGGTTAATCCAGGCTATTCTTCAACGCGACTGTATTGAGTCAAAAACCTTCTATGCCAATCTTTGGTTCCTGGAATTCATTGGTCCGATTGAATACGCTAACCTCAATATAGCGAGGACGTCGGATTGCCTTATTGATTGGTTGTTCGCGGGGGTGGTCTTTCCCGATTTCGAGTCCGATTATAACCAGTACTTGCAGCAAATGATGGACCGTAATTTTAACCTTGGTTTCCGAGACCGGGAGGAACTTAAGGCGCGGCTTTTGGGAATTCGAGAAAAAGTCCCGGATTTCATCAACAGAACTGCAACTAAAATCATTAACTCAAGTTTCGCACCTCTTAATAAGGGCTTACGGCTAACAATTATCTTCTATGTTTACTGCTTTGAAGTAGTAAAGGGCTCCTAATTATGATATATGTAACTATCCAATATAACGTTA
>Ga0126332_10000448_pt1 | contig 14902 bp, 13 predicted proteins | sample InaspJWI42metaG_FD_94482 | JGI IMG/M metagenome (GOLD analysis project Ga0126332, IMG submission 94482) | Marine gutless worms symbiont microbial communities from Oahu, Hawaii - Inanidrilus sp. 2 OAHU.JWI-42 metaG | ecosystem: Host-associated > Annelida > Digestive system > Unclassified...
AACAATGCCGAAGAAAAATATCCCGGAACAGATTTGCGACTGGTCTACGAACTCGGGGGATATACATCCCCCAATTAAGCCAAAGGTGTCAGTTATTCTTCCCAGAGGTAAGGTGTCCTGATCCTGGACCTCGCGGTCCAACAGGTGTTCGAGTTTTAAATAGGCTTTTTCCAATTCTCGCGTTTTTCTGCGATTCGATCTGGATAGAAAATCTCGAGACCGCAATTCGCTCAATACAGCACCTCTGATTCGAAAGGCGGCATAGGTCGTAAACTTATTATCCCGTGAAGGATCATACCGATCGATCGCCTGAATCAGACCGATGACACCGACGTTATAAAGGTCTTCCTTATCGACACTAGGGGGAAGATGTATCGCTATTCGATTGACAATTCGTTTTACATAGGGGAGATATTCAACAATCTGCTGCTCACGATTTAAATACGCTTCCTTACGCGGAGATATCTTCTGCTTTTGTGCCAGTTCCGTTGCCATTTTTTCTCCATCACCCGACCCGATGTTACCCGGGAACGAAATATTAGGTTTTCTTCATATTGATTCGGTTTTTGGAAAAATGCCCGCCGGCCTTTTACACGCCCCGTTACCTGCTCAGGCCATCTGGTTTCGATACAGATGATCCCAGATGAAGTTTGAATCTTTTCCCGGCATTTTTGACACTGCGGACGCATCAATTTTCTGAGCCAGGGTCGCGAAACACCGGCTTGCTTTTGAATTCGGAAACAACTCCATTATGGTTTTCTGGCGTCTGACACCGTGCTGCACCTTGTCATCGTACAGGACGCATCCGACATATTCGATCGAAATATCCAGAAATTTTTCGACCACCTGGTTCAGTTGTTGATATATTTCGAGCGCCTCCTGGGTGCTGCCGACCATATTGACCAGCAGTTTACAGTGTCGTTCGGCATATTTGAGAGAGAGCACCTTCATCAAAGCATACGCATCTGTTAATGATGTCGGCTCCGGTGATACAACCACCAGAATCTCCTGCGCCGTGACGTTAAAGTCCATAACGTTGGATGAAATGCCGGCGGCGGTATCGATCAGTAATATATCGACCGAGTCAACCAGAAAATCGAGTTGAGTCAGTACGCTGATTTTCTGATCGAAAGTCAACTGCGTCAACTCCTGTATACCCGAGGAAGCAGGTAGAATTTGCATGTCTCCCGGACCGCTCACGATGACCTCCCGAAGGGTCTTATCACCCATGATCACGTGAGAAAGATTGAATTTGGCCGCCAATCCCAAAAGGACATCGAGACTACCCAATCCCCAGTCGGCATCGAGAATAAGTACTTTTTTACCCAGTTTCGAAAATGCAAATCCGAGATTGGCGACGATATTGGTTTTACCCACGCCGCCTTTACCGCTGGTTATGGCGATAACCCGGGTATCTGATTTACCATCGCATTGGTCGTCCTTTTTTACCATCCGCCTTCTTTCCCCGATTTTATTGGTAATGTTGATAACCTTGTTTGAGGAATTCGTGGAATTCATGCGCCTGCCACCCTTCATTAAAATATGCCATTGTGCCATGCAGATTTCATGCCGTTTTTATCATGGATGAGATGAAATGTGACCTATAAGAACAGCATATAAATAATGTAGTTTTTTCAATTATTTAAATCCCTCGACCGCTATCGGTAAGAAAGTGATCATGTGCCCGGCCGACCCGCCGAAAGCAATGCCGTTGCATCTGGGTAACGGCATATTGGTTAACGCATCCTAAAACTCTGGCAGGTTCAAACAGCCGGCCGTCGGCCGGTTCAATGGAGATCAAACCTATCTGCAAACTCCCCGGGGGGTGATAGATACTTGACACACCTGCAGAATGCTTGACGCTTATAAAATGATGGGGATCGCCGGCCCGTATTGCCGGTTGATCCGTTTTCGCCAAGAACAGTCCGGCCCGGCGAATCGTCATGTCGCATTTTCAACTCTAAGTGTTCAACTTTTTAATCCGCTTGATAGGGCTGATGACTTCTGTCAGGCGTAAGCTGTATTTTTCATTCACCTCAATCAATTCCCCTCTGGCGATCAACTTCCGATTCGCCAGAATGTTCAGGGTCTCACCGGTAATTTTCGGCAGGTCGATGACCGAACCCTGACCGAGCTTTAGTAGATCGTTGATCACCATTTGCATTCGTCCCAACTCAACGGTAATCTCAAGCGGAATATCAAGGATAACATCCATCTCATTTTTCGGGGGTGACGCATCTGAATCCTTCGCACGAGAAGAATTTAAAGATTGTTGTTTCGTGGATTCTTCAGCCGATGCATTCTCCTGCTGCGGATCGATTTCTTTTTTGTCCATAGGAGACAGGAGCGCATCGATTTCTTCCTGCGATAAAAGTTGATCGGTCATAGTGATTAGCGACTACTTGTTGAAAAAATCAATTGAATCCCATTTCCCGGGTAAACGCCGATTCCTCTGGCTGAGCAAGAGAAACATCTTCAATACCAGATCTTCAAAAAGCAAACATTTTCTGTACAGCGATATCCATATTAAGCAATATCCGTACCAGAAGTTTTGATCGTAACCGGATCTGAAATTGAGACATAATGAAGCCAGACCGGCATCCGGTTTTTCCGGCAACAGCCGGGTGTTGTCAAAAATATTCTGAGCCACGTCATCTCCTTGACGCGAGCAATGGTATATCGACATCGTTTAAAGATTTGACTTATGCGCTGAGAATTATGAAAAAGAGTGTATAAACACGCGTTAAGGAGTTTGGGGCTGAAGTTGGTGTCTTTTTATTTTTTCGACCAGGGTGGTTCGATTAAGCTGAAGAAGTTTGGCCGCCTGGTTTTTGACCCATTTGGTCTTCTCTAGTGTTTGCAGGATCAAAGCTTTTTCAAATTCAGATACCGCGGTGTTCAATGATATGCCTGCTTCTGAGATGTCGATCATTTGACCCGGATTGAGATAGGTGACTTTTTTCATTTTCTCCGGCAAATCACGGGCGCAGATTTGACCTTCGCCTTTTAGGACAACCAGCCTTTCAATGAGATTTTTCAGTTCTCTGACATTGCCCGGCCATAAATAATTCAACATAATGTTTAGCGCCTGGTCGGCCACGCCCTCTACGTTGCGGCGGTTTTTTTCATTCGACTGCTCCAGAAAATGAGATATCAGCACCGGTATATCCGACCTGCGTCTTCTGACAGCCGGAAGCGCAATGGGAATGACATACAGCCGGTAAAAAAGATCTTCCCGGAAATCTCCCTTTTGAACTTCGTCGTCAAGATCCCGGTGGGTTGCAGCGATAATTCTGACATCTACTTTTATCGACCGTGTTCCGCCAACAGGTTCAAATTCACCTTCTTCCAGGACCTTCAATAATTTCACCTGGAGATCCCGGCTCATATCGCCGATTTCATCCAAAAAAATCGTACCGTTATTGGCTCTTTCAAACCTTCCGGCTTTGTTGGAAATCGCCCCGGTGAATGCACCCTTGGTATGACCGAAAAGCTCACTTTCGAGTAAATTCTCGGGAATGGCGCCACAATTGATGGCAATAATGGGATTGTTTCTTCGATGGGACAATTTATGGATGGCTCGGGCAACAAGCCCTTTGCCCGTACCGGTTTCACCATTGATCAAGATGGTACTGTCGGAATCGGCAACTTGCTCGACCATTTTGAATATCCGTTGCATTGGGGCACTCTGACCAATGATACCCTTGAAACTAGATTGATTTTGCCCAGCGGCCGCAGCAGCATATCCATTGGATGCTTCCTGCGATTCGATTCCGAACCCCTTCTTGACCGCTAAATTAGACAATCTCCCTCCCTAGGTGCTTAGTCCCGCTGAAAGCGGGATTTTGCATTTTGTGGCAAGACATTTATGCCACCAAGACACAAAGACACAAATATGAATATTAACTAAAGGTTTCGCCTTGTGTCTTGGTGTTTTGGTGGCAATAACTCAGGCGGATGCCGGTTTGGCTATATCAAGCAGTAGAATAAGATCGCCGATTTTGCCGGCTGATCGGATACACCGCCATCGCACGGAGCAAAGAACATGCCATTTTAGGGAGCATATTTTTTTTAGGCGGCCGGGTGGAAGTGACGTTCGGTGGTGGGAATAATCGATTCACAAAATATGTCGTTGACCGAATCGATCGGATACCACATTTTGGTATTGACATTTTCCAGCAGCGACTGAGGAATCGACTGTATGATTATTTCTTTTTTATCGTCGACAAAATACCCCATGCGATTATCCGGGTTGCGGGTTTAAAATACATATCAGTTTTTGCAATACGCAATAACGTGGCGGTCGAATCAATCGCATTAATCCGAATACGGGGGGATGGTCGTTAAATATCTTACGGTAATTATTTAATTTTTGATCGAAAAAATTAGCGGGGTATTTTTTTTTGCGAATTAACACACAAAACGCAAAGGGCTGCATTGTGATGCTGCAATCTGCCGGCTGCGACCCCGTAACCAATTTAAATCAGAATATAATTTTCAGAAAATAACCCGTCGGATCTTCATTTGCAAATTGCAATTCAGCAAATGACATCGCTTGGCTGTTTAACGTCTCACAGTGTCGGGACTTATTGGGTCTGGGGGAAAAATCAGATGTGAAGTCAACCTCGATTGAGCCGGAATATGGGATAGGGAAACCGCCTTTCATTGCAGGATACAGCGTTAGTGGTATTTTACTTTTTTACTTTTCCTCTTTTTTCCCAGATGAATGACCTGATTGTTGTCTGAAATCTTCACCCGAAGTTTTGCACCGGCAAATTTGCTGTCAGCCGAGTCAATTGCCGGCAGGTATACTCTGAATGCCGTTTCCATGCCGGGTTTTGAACTGACGGCGATGTATCCGTCTAGCGATTTTACCAATCCATAAACACTTGACAAGCCGAGACCATGGTGGTTGGCAAAGCCTTTCGTAGTGAAAAAGGGTTCGAAAATGCGTTTTATAACCGAAGCATCTATCCCCCGGCCGGTATCCCTGACGGTCAACTGGACATACAGCCTGGCAGGGACGTTCCACCCGAATTCATAGATTTCTTCAGGCGGTATATTTTTAGCGCCTAAAGAAATTTCACCCCCCTCTATCATTGCCTCAGCCGCATTGTCATACAGCTTCTGCAAAATTGTGGCCATTTGGCGGCCTTCCAAATTCATGATGGATAGATTGCGATCAACGTCCACATGCAGCCGATATTTCTCTTCGCGTAAAAAATAAGCTTCCAACGCCAACTCGGTCAGCTGCTGCGGATGAAGCCGGCAGTTTTGCGCCCGGGTCCGGCTCCCGGCATAGTTGAACATGTCGCGGATCAGGGAAAAGCCCTCCTGAACGTGCTTTTCGATTTTCATTAGCCATTCATAGAGGGGAAGGCGCCAATCGGTCTGGGCCATCATCAGCACCACATGCTCCTGGATTTCAGCCAGCAGACGATTTATTATACAGGCAATACTGCCGCAAAGACGCCTTAATGCATATTCGGGCAGATCCGGGGTCGGATGACTGCTCACCTCGATGTGATCGGAAGCATCAACCGAATCTAGGTAATCGGAAATTTTAATAATCTCTTTCAATAATTGCGTCTGGCGATGGTTGCTGAAGCGACATCCTCGGCCAAATACAATCCCGAGCAGGTCATTGGTAAGCATCGATTCGCTGTGAATCAACTTTTCTATCCGTTTCAATCGCTCTGCGTGGGGATGATTATCTTCGGTATCCAGCGCAACCAAAGACACATAGCCCTGCATTGCCATGAATAGGTTATTAAAATGATGGGCGATGCCCCCGACGAATGTCTCCAGGGAGGTTGGACTCTGAAACTGCTGCGGAGCAATAGTCGAAGAACTTTTTCCAATGAACGGGAGTTCGCGTTCCGTGATATTTCTGGTTTTTTGAATGAGATCAACGATATCAACCGGTGCTTCAGCCGGCAGGCTGTCCAATTCGAGAACACCGACACGGGCCGCGGCATTGGAAGTCTGTTTCGAGCTTGCATTTTTTTGCCGTATTCGCTGACTTTCAGAAGTCCCCCGCTGCTCAAATTGGGTAAATTGACCACGATCCCGCTTGTCCGTTTGATGAAGCCAAGCGAGATATTCGTCGGCCTTGGGATCGGTAAACATTTAATTTCTCCTGGGCCGTCATCTTTGGTTTTCTTCCCGGGTTTCAGATTTTCCGTAGTCGAAGATGACAAAAGTACTTGATTTACATAGGTGATCAAGTTCAGACGAACTACGGATGCAGGAATCATGCCAATTTAACGTTCCGTATGCCGGCAGCTATGATCCAGCAGACAACGGGAGCTGTGGCGGTTGTAAACCGAACAATGGTCGACGTTTACAAGGCCATACCGATCATGGGTGTCAATATTTTGACAATTTTCAGTATCTTATAAACATCTCCCCCCTCCCCCGCAGTTGCAGTTCATATGCCCGGGTATTTTATAAACAAACGATGTTCCCCTTTCAACCCCCGAATATTTCACACCGATGCCAAAACATTGTTACCCGGCAAAATAGGTGTTCAAGTTTTTGCACCAAAAACCGATAGATATAAAAGTGATTTGAAATCCTTAAATCAATCAGCTGGCAGATAATGCGCCATACCCACCAGCCGTGCCTGAGGGAAAATCTTTGGGCGAGCGATTTCCTTTAAAGAGCACACAGACGGAAATTTGGCTGTGCCCTGAATGAACTGCTGAGCGGAATAATAATGTGTGATCTAAAAAAACAAATCGGTGAATGGGTAGATATTGATCAGGGACGGCTGAATGAAATAGCGCTTGAAGATGTGCAATTGAGCCAGGACGCGCAACAGTGCATCAGACGGGCGGCCGATGGAATGCTGGCAGAAAATGAACCGACCGTTCAAACCGGTACTTCAGGGCCGGAATACAGTCACGGCATCCCCTGCAAAGGTTACTGGGTGGAAGGCACAAAAGAACTGGTGATCTATATAGCCATGCAAAATGCTTGGCGAACCATCATTATACCGCCGGAAGCCTGGATTATCAGGGATGATATTACAGTTCACTAAGTTCAATTAAGGCGCCACAATTTTGGCATTGCCATCATCCTTCGATCTGCGCCACAATCCGGTTCAGTGCTTGTGCATACGGACTGTTCGGATACCTTGTGACAACCGGAACAAGATCCGCGGCACTATTTTTGATCTCCTCATAGTAGTGTAAACTGCCCAGATGATTGACATGCAACCCAAGCAATTTTTTGGGATACCTCCTGGATTCTCTCAACGATCTCGACGACCGACGGTGTATCGGCTATCATGTTCACGATTAAGCTTATCTGAAATGAATCCATGACCTTTTCCATCAAATCCAGATGCTGCGGATGTCCTTGCTCGATTTGTTTTATTAATCTGCTAAAAAAATTTCCTCTGGATCACTTCCGATTTGTAGTCCTGAAAAAGGGATCCCGGTATACAAATTGTGGATACCGATAATCTGGATACTCGGGAAAATCAAGTGCAAATTCCCTGCCATTATTTGGTTGCTGAATTCTTTTCAATCGCACAATCACTTGCGATCGGCACGGTAATACGTTATTCTTAGTAACTCATTATCTATTTCAGACCGCGTCATTTAGCTGGGGAAGATGACTGTGAACCTTTAAATGTCGCACAATTGCATGAGAAATGACCTTCTTCCACTTGAACAAGCCGAAAAAAACGCTTTTCCTTCTCGTTTCCGGTGGCCTGTTTTGCGGCGTCATGATTGGGCTATTCATCGGCCTCACACGGGATTTACCCCAGATCCGGTCCCTCGAGTCGTTCACGCCTTCTGCCGTAACCCGCATCTATTCAGCCGACCGGATGCTTCTGGCGGAAATTTTTCTTGAAAAACGCCACCCGGTCCCGCTCAAAATGATTCCGGACCATTTAAAAGCGGCCCTGATTGCAACCGAAGACCGCAAATTCTACAGTCACAGCGGAGTCGATCTTAAAGGCATTACCAGAGCCATCATCAAAGATATCTGGGCCGGTGAATTCGTGGAAGGCGCCAGTACGATCACCCAGCAGTTAGCGAAAACCCTTTTTCTGACACCCAAAAAAACACTGGTACGCAAAATCAAAGAAGCGCTGCTGGCCTTTCAGCTGGAACGCCGCTACACAAAAAATGAGATATTAACATTATACCTCAACCAGGTATATTACGGCGGCGGTGCCTATGGTGTGGAATCAGCAGCCAGGATTTTTTTCGGCAAATCGGTCAGCGCACTCACCCTTGCCGAGTGTGCTCTGGTGGCCGGTATGCCCAAGTCGCCATCCCGCTATTCTCCATTGGAAAATCCTGATCTGGCGCTGAAACGCCGCAACATCGTCCTCAAGCAGATGGCCGAAACCGGCATCATCTCTGAAGCCGAATATGAACAAGCTTTGCAGAAATCGCTGCAACTGACAACCCAGCGGCCGGATGAGGTTAAAGCGCCTTATTTCATCGACTATATCAAAAAAGAATTGGAAGAAATCGTTGGACCGACCCAGCTGTACAAGGGCGGACTGACGGTATTCACCACCCTTTCATATTCACTGCAGCAGGCGGCTGAAAAGGCCATCAGCAAGGGCATTTTTGAGATTGAAAGCAGAATGATAAAACAACAAATCATCAATCCTGCTCCGCAAGGCGCACTTATCTCTCTGGATGTTTCAAACGGTGGAATCATGGCCATGGTGGGCGGCAGGGATTTTCATGCAAGCCCGTTTAATCGTGCCGTCACTGCCAGAAGGCAACCCGGATCCGCCTTCAAGCCGATCATTTATGCGTATGCCATTGAAAAAGGATTCCCGCAGAGCAAACTTCTTTTGGATGCACCGGTGGTATTTAAAGGCGCAAAAAACGGTAAAGACTGGACGCCGCAAAATTTTTCCAAAACCTACCAGGGGGAAATGACGATGAGAAGGGCGCTGGCCGTTTCAGAAAATATTCCGGCCATACGGCTGATTGAAATGCTGGGTCCGTCTACCATCGTCCGGTTCGGCCACACCCTGGGAATTACCTCCCCGCTGAACTCCAATCTGTCGCTGGCCCTGGGCGCTTCGGAGGTCACGCTGCTTGAATTAACCGCTGCCTATGCGGTATTTCCCAACAGGGGCGAGTGGATTAAACCCTACGGGATCATGGAAATTGATGATCACCGGGGGCGGATTCTATGGCGCGTAAAATCACAAAAAAAAGTGGCGATGTCACGGGCCGGGGCTGCCGTCATGACCAATATGCTTACCGCCGTGGTGCAGGAAGGAACCGGCCGCAAGGCCCGCATACTGAAACGGCCGGTGGCCGGGAAAACCGGCACGTCCGATCAATACAAAGATGCTCTGTTTATCGGATTTTCGCCATCAATCGCCACAGGAGTCTGGGTGGGAACGGATCACAACAATCCGCTCGGAAATCGCGAGACCGGATCCCGGGCGGCGCTGCCTATCTGGATCGAATATATGCGCAAGGTCCTGGCGCAAAAACCCTACGAGTACTTTGATCTGCCGGACGATGTTGTAAGGATACCGATCGACCCGACAACCGGTGCGACGGTTATGGAAGATACACCCGGTGCGGTCGTGGCATTGTTCAAAAAAGATACCGCTCCCGGCGGGGCGCGATGAATTGATAAACAGGATTTAAATCCGTCATTTTCAACCGTGCTTTCACTGCCGATCGATAAAATAAAATTTGCAATATGCCGGGGCCGTAAAAACAGGTTTGCGAATTTGATAACTTGTTATATCGGATCACGAATTTTTCACTCGGACGGTAATTCCGATTACACAGTCATCACATATAAACCAATAAGGATGATCGAGCTGGTTATTGACAATTTAGCCAACTTAACATATATAAAACACCTTGAAATAACTTGATAACCGCCCTTCGGCCATATCCGGATTAAAGGGATTACGTAATCGAAATGGCTTCCCTGCTGAAAAGAATTGGCAAACTTCAACACGCCTTTATTTTTGTTTCGGTTACCTTTATGGGTCTGGTTGCCTATTCTATTGGTATTCCTTTCCTGGACCTAATGGAACTGAAAACAATCGATCTGCGGTTTCAGTCCAGAGATAAAATCCAGCCCGGATCCGAGATCGTTCTGGCCGTAGTGGATGAAAAAAGTATTGCCCGGGAGGGGAAATGGATCTGGCCGCGATCCAAGTTTGCCGACCTGATTAACCGGCTTTCAGAGGCCGGAACCAGAATCATTGCATTTGATATCGGGTTTCTCGAACCGGACAATAAGCGGGCGGCACAGATTATCGAAAGCATTCAGCAGGAAATCAAAGCCCGCGGCAGGCAGGATCAAACCTTCGATCAATACCTGGAGAAACTCAAGATCGATTCGGACGATGATCAACGCCTGGCCGAAGCCATAAAAAATTCAAAATCCCGGATCGTCCTGGGCTATTTTTTTCAGATGAACTCGGCCAATGCACCCGCCCTCAGCAAAGAAGAACTTAAACAGCATAAGGAGAATATCCGGCATTCCAAGTACAACCTCGAGTTGTATACGTCAGAAGCTGCCCGAGGTATTCCGCTGAATGAACCGATTTATCCTCAGTCGAATATCGCCCAGTTGGCAGACGCAGCGAAATATTCAGGCTACTTTAATATGCTGCCCGATAAAGACGGGGTCGTCCGTTGGCTGCCGGCTGTTTTAAAGTCCCAGGAAATATTGTACGCTCCGCTGTCGCTGGTCACGGTCAGTGCCTTTTTGGAAAGCCAGCTGTCGGTCACCATTGATGACTACGGTGTGCGCAGCATTCAGATCGGCCCGGTGGTGGTACCGACCGATGAAGAAGGACGCATATTGATCAACTATCGCGGACAGGAGAAAACCTTTCCCCATATACCCGTCACAGACATATTACAGAAAAATGTCAGCAGCGATGCCGTGAAAAATAAGATCGTGATAGTGGGTGCCACCGCCGTCGGTATCTATGATTTGCGGGTGACGCCTTTCGGAGAAATTTTCCCCGGTCTTGAAATCCATGCCAACGTTGTCGACAGCATCCTCTCCGAGGACTTTCTGCAGCGCCCAAAATGGGTGGCTATTTTCGATATATTTGCCATACTGATCGCCGGTCTTTTCATGGGCATCTTACTGCCACGGTTATCGGTCATACCGGGGCTGGCCACAGGACTGGCCCTGTTTTTGAGCTATATTCTCTTCTGTCAGTTTCTCTTCACTTCTCAGGGACTGGTACTGAACATCATATATCCTCTGTCCGTCCTGCTGCTGGTATATGTAAGCATCACGGCCTACCGTTATTTTGTCGAGACCAAACAAAAGCGGTTCATCAAGAACGCTTTTGCGACCTATCTGGCGCCTTCGGTCGTTAAGCAGTTGATCGAATCGCCGGAGCATCTGGAACTGGGTGGAGAAGAGCGAGAAATTACGGCCTTTTTTTCAGATGTTCAGGGCTTTACCAGTATTTCCGAAACCCTGTCACCGGCTGAAATAGTCGAACTGCTGAATGAATTTCTAACCGAGATGACCGAGATTATTTTACAAAATGAAGGAACGGTGGATAAATTCGAAGGAGATGCCATCATTGCTTTTTTCGGTGCTCCGAATGTGCTCCCGGATCACGCCGACCGCTCATGCCTGGCCTGCATTGAAATGCAGAAGCGGTTGGTCGAGCTGCGCCAAAAATGGAACGAAGCCGGTAAACCGGCGCTTAAAATGCGGATCGGCCTTAGCACCGGCATGGCCGTTGTCGGCAATATGGGATCCGAAAACCGCATGGATTACACCATGATGGGCGATACCGTCAATATCGCCTCCCGGCTGGAAGGAGTCAACAAACAATACGGTATTTACACCCTCATCAGCGAAACCACTTACAGCGCTGCCGGCAACGACTTTGCCGTTCGGGAGATAGACGCCATCAAGGTGGTGGGCAAAAAGGCGCCTGTCACAATTTATGAACTGCTTGGTTCTGCAGGTGAAATCGAAGAGCCAATGCAAAAGGTTATCGGATATTACGGCAAAGGCCTGCAGGCCTACCGCAGCCGCAACTGGCGCCAGGCCGCCGCCTGGTTTCAAAAAGCTTTGCAGACCGACCCGGACGACGGTCCAAGCCGCACCATGCTCAAGCGTATTCAGAGTTTTAAGCAAGCACCGCCGGATGAAAACTGGGACGGATCGTATGACATCCGGATAAAATACTGAATCCAAATTAGGAGTAGATGATGTTCAGCGGCAGCGGCGGGAATTTCCAGACGCCTGGTTTCGGCAGAATGTGTTGACCGCCGACTGTCAACCAGGAAAGATCGGGCTTTACGTCTCGTAACTTACCGTCTTCCGGCGGCCTGGATTGACTGTTGTAGGCATAGGTGGCCTGGAATATGCAAATACTGTTTTTTCCTTGCTGTGCGATCACATAATTCTTCTTAAATGTTCGCGGCAAAATATTATTCTCTTCGGTTAAATAGGTAACCTCCGCAGGCGAGACCGGCATTAAAATCAGCTTGGAGACACCCCTTTCAGAAATTCGTATCAAGGCGCGGCTCTCACTGCTGCCGGCATATATTGTCGAAATGCAGGGAATCCGTTTCAAGTACTGGGCGGCCACGATGGCTGCCGTGCGCCGGCCACCGGCCATCATTGGGAGACAGAAGTACTCAAAAAATTTTTTTTGTAAATCCTCAGCGTACTTGTCTCCTTTTTCATAAATATCCTTGGATATATAGCGCAGGTTGCGGGCCAAGTCTTCGGCCGCATTGGCAATTGGCCAGTCGACTTTAACATGGAAGTGCGTGAGACTGTAACGATTCCGGGCTTTGGAAACCGGGTCGCGCTGGATCAACAGGGCATAGTCGATGGGCAGCAACACTTTTAAAAAGTCGAAAAAATGGACCGACTCCAGATGCTTCTGTTGTCGGTCGAATTTGTTGGTCAGGGGCAGCGTTTTTGATTTGAGCAGGTTGGTCTTGGTGGTGCGATTAACATCGAAGAACCGGAAATACTTTTTGTGCGCATTCGGAAGACAGTCTTCAATGAAGATGACCAGAAAGGTGTTCTGACATTCATACTCCACATCCGGTATGCGTGCACGGGGTTTGAGTTCGCGCTTTTCAACAAACGGAAATTCAGTTTTGGTTTCGCGGAACCGATGATAGGAATCAATCAGTGCGTACTGAAGCAAATAATGATCGAGCCCATCCCTTAACAGCTCATAATAAGAACGCCTCAACCGGTCCGCACTGCTGAGCTCTTCCCTGACACGCCAGAATGCCAATGTCTTCTCCTATTCCGTCTATCCACCAAAAACGCTAAAAGTGGCTATTATTATAGCATATTTTTAATAGTATCGAAAGTGTTTTTATGACTCAAAACTTAAATTTCATACTGAAATTTAAGTCGGTTGCAAAGTGGAAATAGATCTATATAGCTTACGAACAGAGGAACATAATGTTTCAACCACTGGATGACCGATTCACCGTTCCCCCTTTGAAAAGGGGGACAGGGGGATTTGGATGACTTCCATAAAACGATAATTGGAACGGATTTATTAGAATTACGCAAGGGTTCGCGAAGAAATAACTTTAAATTTTCTGGAGCCGAAACGCCCGCTTTAAGACGCGAGGGGGACGAATAGCAAGCTATTTAACTGACGAGCAACGCAGCCAGGCGGGATGGATCTGGTCATCAAAACGTTAAGTGTTTTTGGGCGAGCTCTTACTCCGGGGCACCACTTTTTTTCTTAATTTTCTGCTTGCGCCGATGGAGCTCTTTTTTCTGAGACCATCTCTCAAAAAAACTGATCATTCCCGCGGCGTAAGCCCGGTCAACTTTTTCTTCGCGCACTTTGACCCCGCCGGTATTTTTCAGGGCGGTTTTTAAGCATTCGGTTTTATACAGGCAGGGCAGGCAGGACTCCGGTGTGTGTCTGAGACCATCATCGCCCATTGGAAATACGTTTTCCAGTTTTCCAAAGCAGTACGGATATTCTTTTTTGCGATCCATTAGCTACTGTGCTCCATTTTCAAAAAGGCACCTAGCCCCCGCGATTGGACAGCATATGACCTTATTTGTTCAGTAAGTCAACAACCCTAATCGGACAACCTTTCAAATTCACGGTTCATGCGTGCAACGTCTCCCTGATCTGCAAAACTATAGTAGCGGTTGTTTCCGATTACTAGATGCTCATGGACCGTTATCCCCAACGGCCGACAGGCAAAAATTAGCTGGCGCGTTATGAAAATGTCTTCTTTTGAAGGCGTTGGATCTCCGGATGGATGATTATGGGCGAATATCAGGGCGGCGGCCTGGTGTTTTATGGCGGCCCGCACCACCTCGCGCGGATATACCGAGCTGGCCGTCAGCGTTCCTTTGAAAAGAGTTTCGGTGGCTATCACCCTGTTTTTGGCATCCAGAAAAAGCGCTAAAAAGTGCTCCCGCTGCTTGTCGCGCATGCTATGATAGAGATAATCGAAAAGCTCGCGGGAATTGCTCAAAGGATCGCGATTCTCGAGTTTTCTGACCAGATACCGTTCGGCGACCGCCTTGATCAATTTAAGCCCGATCAAGTTTTTGGGTCCGATTCCTGCAACATGGCACAGCTCTTCCGGTGAGGCTTCCAAAACACCCTGAAAGGTTTTGAATTGTTTTAGAGCAGCCTTGGCGGTATCCTTACAATCCTTGCGGGGAGTGCCGAGCGTCAATAGAAGTTCAATAACCTCATAGTCATGGAATCCTTCCAGGCCGGAAGACAAAAACTTGTTCCGCAGTCTCTGCCTGTGGCCATCACCCTTATGAACTTTGGAAGCCGCCAAATTAACCCCCAATCCGGATAAACCGGAAAGAATAGCCACAAAGGCACCAAGACACAAAAATTAATTGTATATTCAGGACACCTTACCTCTGGGAAGAATAACTGACACCT
>Ga0126332_10000449_pt1 | contig 14875 bp, 17 predicted proteins | sample InaspJWI42metaG_FD_94482 | JGI IMG/M metagenome (GOLD analysis project Ga0126332, IMG submission 94482) | Marine gutless worms symbiont microbial communities from Oahu, Hawaii - Inanidrilus sp. 2 OAHU.JWI-42 metaG | ecosystem: Host-associated > Annelida > Digestive system > Unclassified...
AACGTTATATTGGATAGTTACATATATCATAATTAGGAGCCCTTTACTACTTCAAAGCAGTAAACATAGAAGATAATTGTTAGCCGTAAGCCCTTATTAAGAGGTGCGAAACTTGAGTAAATAATTAACATGGACATCAAAAATAACTCCCCATTTGAATTTATTACTCTGCCTAATTATGACAAGGAAGGGCGTGAAGTCTTTACTAACATTGTCAAGGGGACTTTTTTATTCTCAAAGAATCAGTCATTGAAAATTGCCGAAGAACAAGTTCCAATTACCATGGCTGATGAATATTGGGGAGATCCAGGTGTTACCCCGGTCAAATATGAATCAGACCTTGCTGCATTTAAGCCCACAACGGATTTGATATTACTTGGCTTTGCTCACCATTATAAAGGGAAGAAATTTAAAAAAGCGGATGTGAGTTTTGGAACAGGATCGACAAGGAAGAAAGCAACTGTCGAAACCCAACAGCCAGCATATCGTTTACCTTTGTATCTCTTAGAAAATTTCGGGCGGAAAAAAGGATTTTTTAAATCCAAGCATGGGAATGGATTTGGATTTTATCCCAAACAATACAAGCCAAGAGTCCTATATGGGGGGACGTATGATGATCGCTGGCGCAGGGAACGCAGCCCATTTTTACCGGAAGATTTTGATTACCGCTTTTTCCAGGCAGCCTATCCGGAACTCATAACTCAAACATACTTAAAAGGGAATGAAAGAATCTTTGCTGAAAATGTATCTCCAGATGGCCCTATTGTATTTGATCTGCCTGGGATAAATATTGGCATCAAAACGATATTTGAACACAAGCTCATTGAAGAAAAGGCGATTTTGGATACCGTGATATTAGAACCAGAAGAAAGGCGAGTCTCACTTGTATGGCGGCAGATGATTCCCTGTCTGGGCATGACAATGGAAATTCGTGGTTTTGAGATAAACATGTAAAGGGCGTTCTCAACAAAAGTCATGTTGTTATGAATTTTAGTCATAAAAATAACCAAATCGATGAGAAGGTGGTTATCTCTGGAATCGGCATGGTGACTCCAGTTGGACACGATAGCATAATGGCTCCAGCCTCTATTAATGCAGGCATATCCAGGTTTAATGAAATTCCGGATTTTGTGACTCAAAAAGGGGCAACATCTGTTGGAAGTTTTGTTTATGGAATAACCGATGACAGAAGCGGCAGTGACCGTTTGCTATCCATGGCAATTCCTGCAGCACAAGAGGCCCTGTTCATGGCAGAAGAGTTTTATGATGATCTGAACATCGCCGATGGTATACTTTTCCTCTGTTTAAGTCCTAAAGAAAGACCGATCTATGAAGAGTTTGATCAGGATGATATGAAGGATTTTCTTGAATTAGCTCAAATCGAAAAGATCTCATCAGTAGAAATAGTAAAAGAAGGGCATTCAGCAGGAGTGATAGCATTATCAAAATCTATGTCGCTCTTGATGGAAAGAAAAGCAAAGGTCTGTATAATCGGAGGTGTTGATTCTCTGGTCGAATATCCAACACTTGCCTGGCTGGAGGAAAATCGACGACTTAAGACCGATGACAGGCCTCATGGTTTCATTCCGGGAGAAAGTGCAGCTTTTTTAGTGTTGGAACTGGAATCGACAGCCAAACAAAGAGGAGCACAAATATTAGGTCAGATATTAAATATCGGATATTCAATAGAAGAAGCAAATATATTTACTGACAAGCCTTTATATGGAACAGGCTTACCGAAGTCTATAAATTTAGCACTTAATATCTCTAATCTGAGAATCGACGAAATTAACGGGATGATCTGTGACCTTAACGGCGAATATTATCGCATGAAGGAATGGAGTCTGGCTCAAAGTCGAATAATTGATGGTGCTAGTCCAGTACCGCAATTATGGCATCCTGCTGAATGCATTGGTGATGTTGGTGCGGCCTCCGTAGTTGTATTTGCAGCAGTTGCTGTTGTCGGCATAAATAGTGGATATTTCGGAGGGAACAATCTGCTTGTCTGGTGCTCTTCTGATATGGGGGGAAGAGGGAGTGTGATATTGACTTCTTATTCAGGGAATGGGGCAGGTTCAGCATGATACGGACATATACACGACCTGCGCCCATTACAGATATTCTGGAGGAACATATCGAAGAAGCAGCCTTCATGTATGAATGCCGCAACCGCTCCTTTGTTGACCCGGAACTATCATGGCAGGACCTTTTGGACTATGAACAAAGGATGCTCCCACACCTTGAAGCTCTTACATTAGGTGGTTTTAATTCGGCAAAACTCCTTAAAGATAGATTGACCTTGGGCGAGGATGAAGAACCAGGTGAAACGTTTGTTGCATCATATATCTATACAACACTGGATTTAATCGAACCGATGCAATGGCTGATCGATGCTCTGGGGCAACAGCCCCCTCATTTCAAGGCCATTGTTGACGGGCTGAAATTTTCCAAAAGTAAGGATCTTGATGATTGGCTGGAATATTTTATCGAGCATGAAAATCCGGTGGTCCGTTCAGTAGGCGCAGAAGTTATTGGTTATCGTAGTTTGCATAGCTTGAAAGATAACATATTGCAATTACAGAATGACCCAGATCCTTATGTGTCGATAGCAGCAAATTATTCTCTGTTCAATATGAGTGTTATACCTGACAAATATAAACTTGAAACATATTTGGATGAAGATGATCCTTCTGTTGTTTTGAAAGCAATCGAATTGCTACTATGGTTGGGAGAGAGAGACATCATTAAAATTTGTCGAGAGAAATGTGCATCATAAGAGCTTGAAATTATTCGGAAACTGATATTCTATCTTGCCATTGCCGGGGACCTAAACGATATTGAAATAATTAATGATCTAATCCAACGACAATCAGCGATCAAAAAAGAGTGTCTGTTGGCTTTAGGAATGACCGGTCATGCAGGTTCGTTGGAATTGCTAACTGACCACTTAGATAACATTGATGATTGGGATACATATATTGCTGCATTTCAAGGCCTTCGATTCATAACCGGAATGGATTTTATACCGCAGTTTGATCCTGATGAAGCAGAACCTGAGGAGGTTACTGAATATAAAAATATTTGGAGCCAATGGCTTGAAAAAAATCAAAGTAATTTTTCAGAAAGGTTTAAATGGCGAAGAGGAGAAAAAGTGTCTCCCGAAGTTTTATATAAGGACTTGAATTGGATAGGAAATCCTTGCCGAGATATGTCGTATTTGGAAATGGTATTGCGTTACAATTGTCCTGAAAACTTTCAATTTGATAATTTTTATGAAGTTCAATATAGTCAGCTTAAGAGCCTAAGAAATTGGATAAATAAAAAAAATACTATGTTTCAACCTGGTTTGTTATATTATAAAGGGAACCCAGTTAAATAGGCGGAGAAATTTCTAATGGGCGTAACTGTCAATGTAAATATGAGATCAGTAGTTCACAAAAGCAGTTCTGGTATTGCAAGCGCTTTTCCCGATGTCTGCAAAACACCCGCGCCACCTTCACCAAGTCCCATACCTATACCATATCCAAACATTTCAAAATCTTCAGATACTTCAAAAGGCAGTAAAAAAGTTAAAATGGATGGAAATCCTATCATGGTTAAAGACTCAGAGTTTAGCATGAGCACGGGCGATGAGGCTGGATCTGCTGGTGGGAATATGATCACCAATAAAACCAAAGGTCCGGCAAAGTTTATTATGTATTCATTTGATGTTAAAGTAGAAGGTAAAAATGTCCCGAGACAGCTCGATATCATGATGCACAATGCTAGTGCCATAAGCGGCACACCTCCTTTTCCCTGTATGCAACCGGGTGGCATGGGACCGCCTATTACAAAGGATGAGGAGGAAAAGGGCGACGTGATCGAAGTCGAGTGGGAGGAGTGAGGAGGTGAAGTCATGTCGTATTGCGGGATTAAGGCCCATGTCAAGTACAGGGTTTCACCAGAGCTAGTCGGCGAGCTTGGAACCGTCACCATCGATCGGCTGGGTCGCAACACCACGATCACGGCGACGAAGTCGTGGAAAATCGACAAAACGAAGATGAAATTCGAATGGCCGGATCTGCAGAAGGAGAACAGCACCGAGTTCTACGGAGGGCGCAAGGTCGACTGGAGGGGACTTAATAAGGTTGACTACAAGACCAAGTTTGACGCACAAGAATTTGAAATCACACTCAAGGTTGGCGCGAAGGGGAAGGGTTCCACCAAGCAGGTGATCATCAAGCAACACCCCGACGTGGCTCCTGAGCACCAAGATGTCGGCTTCACTATGGACATCCTCCAGGGGCAATCGAATCCGCTCGGGGTGAGTCCCACCGGTGGCATCCAGGTTGTGCCGATTCCCAGTTCCATCGCGCAGCAGGCGCAGTGGGTGCAGAGTAATATCGGAGACTTCTGGACAGAGTACAAGGAAGGTCTCGTGATCATCACGGTCAAGGTCGAACTATGGACCAACAATCCGGGGAAGACGGTAGACGACCGCGTGTTCAACCACTTTAAGAAACGGGTCGAGTTGTTCTGGAACGGACCGGACGGGTTTAGACAGTGGGTGTTCCATAATAAGAAATGCCTGCGCAAGGATCGTTGCAACTGCAAGGTTCTGTTCAGTGGGGAGACCTCGCCCAAAGAGAAGCTGGTGGTGGGTGGATGCTGCAAGTTTCCGGTCCGAGTCAACATTGAGAAAGGAGGGGACAACCGCGTTCACATCAACTTCATGTCGCCTCAAGAGGTTCAGAATATCTATCTCAAAAACATTCAGACTGGCAGCAAGGATCAGGCGCCCTATCCGTTCAATACGGTGGATGTTTGCTACCCCGAGGACGTCCCCCATAGCTACGCTCACGAAGTCGGCCATATGATGGGGCTCCCCGATGAGTACCCGGCGCAGAGTCAAGGTACCATTGACGCCAATCAGGGCACCTTCCCGATCGACAACGACAGCATCATGGGTGTAGATATGAACAGGGCGAAGAAACGTCATTTCGAATGGCGCGATCTATCTAGAAAATGGGTTAGCGCTAAAGTCACAGCCGTGAAGGCCATCAATCGAAACCCATAGCGAGTCTCCTTCAATGTTTTTTATCGGATATCAACGGCAGTTTCGCGAGCACTACTTGAACTACGTCACGGTCGAAGACACAGCCGCCTCGCACATCTGTATGTTTACCGCGCCTGGGATGCCTGTTCGAAGCCTCGGACACTTCCGCGTCGAGGTCCTTCCCAAGGATCCCTTGCTCGACAAATTCCGCAGTCTCGTGGAGCGGCACCGACTGCACGAGGAAGTGTTGGTCAACCATCCGCCGCGACCCGGTGCCCACCTAGTTACATTTACGGTGGTTAAGGGAGAGGCGAGTGCGGTCCACCGCGAGCAAACCGTTTCCCCCCTTCCTGTGCCGCTCGCCGAGCTAGAGATGGCACTGATGGAGATGGCGAGGCGGACGGCTGATTACGCCTTTCGCGCGATTCGGATCGAGTCCTCATTCTCTGTCAGCCGTGTGCATCCGGGAGAGACGGTCGAGATTCGGCTGGCCTTCGTCAACGACGGAATCCTAGACGCGAGGATAAAGAACCCCGCTGCCGTTCCCAGGGTCGGAGGGTGCGCTATTTCGTTTCTCGTCTGGTCGATCGCGCCCGGGTCTGGGCGGGTACAAGAGTACAACACGACCATCGAGACGACTGGCATAGAGTTCCTCCTTGAGCAACGACGAGCGTTGCGCTCGGACGCTCGGCAGCTCGAGCTCCGATCCGGGGAGCGTGTTTCGGCGTCTCTCTCGTTTACCTTTCCCAAGTGCGACCCCGGACTGTACCAGCTTCAGCTCGTGTATAACAGCTCTGGGAGACCCGGTGTCCAGGAAGATCTCGTGACAGGCGGTTACCACGGAGATCCGATCTCCTTCGAGGTGCTTGGTTGAGACAAGGGGATAACATCTTAACGGACTGTTACCCAAATTCCTTCCCTCGACTTGTGAATCTGAGATTGATTAATGTAGCTTTCTTGTCGTGGTTCATTTCTTGCTAATCCTTATTTATTTGGGTCAGGCTTTATTATTGAGTGAGAAAAAGAGTGAAAGGTCCTGCATCGATTGGGATTGTCTTCGTAGCTCTAGCAGTCGTCTTCGTCGGCATTGCCCTCCGCGATTTTTTGAAAGCTGAAGGCAAAATGACAATTGCTCGGAAGATATTGATTCGGATGGCATTCATTTTTGCTGCGGTTGGGATTGGTTTGTTTTTTTTCCAGATCTTTTTCTTTTAGGGGCTGGGATACGGATTTACATGGATCATCACAGATCTAAAAAAGAGGATTGACTATTTTTCATGTCGCTGAAAAATAGTCTTGACTATATTTCAATTCAAAAAGAGCGTAAGATTTACCTATGGGATGCACCGCGCATTAAGGATCCCGCTACAAAATTTGAAAACATGGTGGCTTTGGAACTTTACCGCGCTGTGACCACGTGGAATGATATGGGTTGGAGGATAATTAGGTGCCAATGGACGCGGTTAAGGAAATCATCATGAAAGACTTAGAGATTTTCTTAGACGAGTCGATTCTGCCTGAAATTGATAAGAAACTAAATCCCCCGGAAGAGGTGGCTGCGGAGTCGGAAGAAAAAGCTGAGGAAAGTGAAGGGGCCGAAGAGGAAGAAAAGAAAAAAGAATAAAGCAATAACAATGTGAATTAAGATACCGGCATCTCGTGGACAATTATTTTTTTGTGGATAATCTCTAAAAAAGATGGTGTAAATCAGATGTGAAGTGACTATTATCCGCTTATGGTCAATAGGTTAGCCACTGACACACACAGACATACACCGACAATAAAACCTTTTTGCGCGGCAGGCTTGCCGCGTCGACTTGTCCCGTCGTCTTGTGCGGCGTAGCTTTAGAGAAGACGTAAGCTCAAAGAGCGAAGTCGGAAGCCTTTGGCGAAGACTGGTCGCGGAGCCAAAAGGTCTGTGTCCGTCTGTGTGCTTCGAGCGATTTCGCCTCGGCGAGAGAGCGGGTGGCGAATTCAAACAAAAGCCGGAATGAACCCATCCCTCCGTTTCATAGTGCCATGTATACCAACTAAACTGGAGAAAAACCTTATTCAGTTCACAAGGTGCTCGAAACCTCACCGCTAACTTGTTTGTAAATCAGTGACGAAGGAGGATTAAAAGTCTCTTTTAGGCCGATTTATTGAGGCATAATAGTTGGAATTATGCGTCGACCATCTTTTCGGTACAGTTTAAAGTCGCTGTCCAAAGTAAATACCTGGCTGCTCTGATCAAGCTCACTCATCCTGACCAGGCACGCATCGGCCAATGACATGGGAACGGAGCGGTATTTTGCGAGCAGTTTTCTGACTGGCTGAATATTCTCATTCAACCGAAAAGATATTGAAATGATTTTGCGTTGAATCAATTGCATCACTAGATCACTTCCTTTATTGGTGCCGGCCAGTAGAAAACAAGCCTCAGAAACCACTGCTTCGCATGTGAGCATGGGAGGGGCGATCTGATCCGACTGTGCCATTGCCCATTTATGGAACTTGTCTCTTCGATTTAAGAATGCAACCAGTGGACCTGTGTCCAATAAAATGCGCTGCTTCATTGCCCGTATCCTGCGAAATGTTTTTTATTATGTGAAAGGTCTGCAGGTCCTTCCACGGAGCCTAGAAGATCCTTGGCCAAATCCAGGCATGAATTGGCAGTGACGGCCGAACTCGATGTGACAATATGCTCGATGGCAGTACGGATTAAATTTGATTTGCTCTCTCCTATCTTTTTCGCAACAGCCGCCAATTTTAAGTCCAATTCTTCAGGCACTTTTACGGTTAATGTTTTCATCGTATTCTCCAATGGTAGACGGTATTATTATTTTGTCGATATGGTAATACCTGGTGTCATTTATGTCAAGATATTAATCTGGTTTTCATTTTCATTAATGACCGGAGGACTATCATAATTCCTTGACAAATATTCTCCTTATGAGACGAGTATTGGGAGAACCCAAATTTTCTTGACTTATAACAGTCCAAATTATATTCAAAAAACATCTCATTCGACTACTCTCTATGCACCATTTACCCCAATGTTGCATAAACAACATGGCAAAGAAAAGGTAATGGTCCTATGTTATACCCAATATCATAGCGAAAGAACCATTTTCTGGATATCCCCGTTGGTGGATTCAGAGTTTGGGGTCAATTTTGCCATTTTGTTTACCCTTTGGGCTTCGCTTTCAGCTTCCGTCTACAATAATCTGGAACAAAAATCCTATTGGGGTAATAAATTTTGGTCCAGAGGCTACTGTGTGGTTACAGTAGGTTTGGATGCTGAGATGATTCAAAAGTACGTGCAGCACCAACAAGCCAAAGAGCAACGGATAGACAAACAACGGCAACTTTTTTAATAGCTCAGGGGCAACTCAACCTTGCCCCCTCAGGAGGCAAGGTAAAGTATCCCCTAATAGGGGTTACCAAGGCCGGCCCCTCTGGGGTCGGATTTTTACTGCTCCATTCGTTAAAGCAAACCGCTTCAAACCAAATCAGTTAGATTTGACTTTGACGTTACCCTGAAGCAATACCTGCGAGGCTTGACCTTAGAAATTTCACATGATACGGTAAATATAGTTCAATAATAGGTGAATTTTTATTGATAAAGACCAATGCCTTCTCGGTTTCAACCAAATTTCGGTTTACAAAACTAAATCAAAAAATAACCACCAATACGCGTTTGTTTGGAAGCATGATATGACTCCTTTCATCTATTATTGCCTATCTAACCTGTGTCGTAAACATATTAGCCGGCATACAATGGCATGGTCATAAGAGGAGGGCAGGCTTATGAAAAAAGTTTGGATGACTTCACTGGGTTCGGATGAAGAAAAAGTACAAGCCTTAATGATACAATTCAAAACTTACGGGCTTGAAGTGGATGGACATTTTTGGAAAAATGACCTTAAAGGCTTTGCTTGGATCGAACCCAGGAGCAACCTAATTGATCCGGATGTTGCCATCTGGCTAATATCAGGGTCCGCTGAAGAAGTGCTTGCCGTAGACAATCTTTACGGGTTATCTTTACTGACAATCGCCGTCCAGGCTCAAAGGGGTCATAATTTTCCCATCATGATCCTCCAATCTGAGGGGCAAATGCTTGACACCGATCAACTCAGTACGCCTCTAAAGGGCGTAAATGTTCTGATGGACTCAGATACCGCACTGGGAGCCAAGATTGTGGCCAAGGTCCACACCACATCCTCTCCCATCCCATCTGAATACCTTCTTGATATTTATGCGAATGAGCAACTTGGTCAATGGTTTGAAATACGACCTGTCAGTTCAAACTGGCCGGGAGTCATGTTCGGCGTATCAGAGGCTGAGATTGCATTTCACGCCGTCGGCCCCAAAGGGCAACTGCCAAGCAAAACAGTTCTGAATTATCCGATGCAGGGCTTGAAAATACAGATGGGAGAAAAAGAGTACCTTGCCTGGGCTGCTCAGAATGAGATTGACCCCGAGACCTCCTATTTTGTAAAGGTGGATGGAAATCCCGATTCGATCATTTTCAGGCCATATTCCGAAGCAGCAGCAGCAGATGTTTTTGCGGTCAAGCTCAAATAGCGATGGTTCTTCATACCGTAAAGGGAGACGATCAAATGGGACACGAAACTATTACTCGCAAGGACCTCGACAATGAGCAGTTTATCCAGCTCAGACAGAATACGCAAATCATTGTGCAGTTATTGCATAAGCGCCTGAAGAGCCAATTGAACACCCTGAAACCTTTATTTATCCCTCGAAAACTTTTAGGCACGTATATCAAAAGCGCCTCCTCGGACGAAGTTGCGGGTTCCGATAAGACTTTTGCCGAGCTACAGACTAAGTTTGCGGCCCATTGCGAGAAACCGTTCGGACTGCCTAAGAAGCTGCAAATGCCGTTGCCGTCGATTTCCAATCAACTCGACGCAATTCCCTTCAAGTATGCGCTTCCTCAGCAAGATCCCCAGAAGACAACCATCACAATTACTGCTGCTACGCGCTGGATCATTTCTTACCGCAATGAGTGCCCCTTTGATCGACTCAGGGCCATGCTCTCCGGTGACGAAAATCGTAATCCCGATGATATGAAACAGTCCTTGCTGGCCCATTTAATCCCGGTGTTGTTTCTGGGACGATTTCCGTCGCTAGTGCAATTGCTGCGCGATCTTCGTTACGAGATTGAGATTAGAGAGCTTGATGATCTCGGCGGACTTCCGGTTGTTGTGCTGGCTGCGCCGCTGGAGAGTTTCCTGCCGTCGGATGATTTCATCCTGCAGGTTACCCACCTTTCCGGGATTCCGGCCTTTCAGGAAATTATCGACGAAGATGCGGTGGATCGGATCCAGGATATGCTGAAAGATGAGCTGAAGGCTACGGTCGCGGGTTAACTAGTCTCTATCCGGAAATAGCATCTTATGGCTCAGGGCGGCGTTTTCTGACTTGAATCCTGGATTATTCAATAAGGATAATTCAGGATTCAAATTCAGTAGTGTCTGGTTAATTATCAAATAATTTCAATTATATATGATTACTAGTTGTTTGTTTTTTGTAATCACTTGCTGTGAGCACCTGTAAAAGGGGCTTTTTCTCAAATAGCGTAATACTTAAAATCTGTAAAATTGTGTAGAGACTCAGATCAATTTTCATGCGTTTTTTCATTATGGCAACCAAGACATATATGGATGCCTTGTTGTAGGGCAGGAACAGGCAGTATCAGAATTCCCAAAAGGTGCACAGTCCAATGGTTTTCCCTCGGAGAGGAAAAATGGATTATTGTGGGTAATTGGTATATGCAGCACCATAGTAGGAGTCGATCTTTGACCAAAAAACTCAGACCTCGCACCAGCGTTGCAAAAAAAGGTATCAAGAGCTCATCGGTTGACGCACTACTCGAGCAAGCGATTTTGGCACGGAGAAAAGGCCAGAGAGAACACGCACTTACCTTCTGCGAACAGATACTCCGCCAGGACCCGCAGGAAGTAGATGCTCTTCACCTCTCAGCGCTGTTGCTCTGCGAACAAGGTGAGGTGGAGGAGGGGATCAAAAGGCTCCGCCGTGCCGTAATTGTGCAGCCAGAGAGCCCAGTTCTCCACAGTAACCTCCTCGGTATTGCCCTCGCCAAAATAGGCGATTACCAAGCTGCTGGTCATGCCATAGAGCGCTCATTAGAAATCGGTCGGCAGCGAGGAGAACTGCCCAGCGCTATGGTGTCTCGGCTTCTCGAGCTCGCTGATATTCATGTGCGTCAAAAAAAACATGACGCCGCCCAGAAAGCTTACGAAAAGCTCTTGGACATCGAACCCAACAACGAGATAGCTGTCTGTCAGCTCGGGAACCTGCATCAGAAAAAACGACGATACGCAAATGCCCTAGAGCTCTACCAGCGATTGACCAAATTGCGGCCAGATTCGCCGGCGGTTTTCAACAACTTGGGCAATGCGTTGCGAGGCCTCAAACGGTACACAGAGGCAGCCGAAGCATACATCAAGGCCAACGAGCTTGACCCAGAGTTCGCTCCCGCACAAAGCAATCTTGCCAACGTACGACGTGATGAAAAGCGCTTTGACGACGCCGAACGTCATTACCGAAAAGCCATCGAGCTCGACGCGGAGTTCGCAGATGCACACCGCAACCTCGGACGCCTCTACCTCTCCCAACGGCGGTTTGCGGAGGCCGCATGCTGTTTTGAGCGGACGGTTCAGCTCCAGCCGAACCGGGTGATCGACCTTGAGCAACTGTCAAAGGTCTACCTAGCGACTCGCCAGCTAGATCGAGCCCTAGAGGTTTTTACAACCTGGAGTCGTCTAGAGCCAACAAACCCAGTTGTCCAACACATGCTGGCTGCCGGCACCCAAACTGAAACTCCGGAACGCGCCAGTGATGGATATATCGAAAAAACCTTTGATGAAATGGCCGAGAACTTCGATGAAATCCTCGAGGGACTGGATTACCGTGTTCCTGAGCTTTTGCGTGCAGCGCTTACAGACGTGCTCGGTGAGGGCAAGGCTGAGCTCACGGTCCTCGACGCGGGATGCGGCACTGGCTGGTGCGGCCCTTTCATTCGCCCATATGCCAAGGTGCTTGTAGGCGTGGATCTGTCCTCTGCCATGCTAAAACGTGCTTCGAAGCGAGGTGAATACGACTGCCTCAAGCAAGAGGAGCTAACGACATTTTTACAGAGTCAAGATCTGTCCTACGATCTCATCATCGCGGCCGATGTGCTTGTCTACTTTGGTATCATCGACGGTGTCCTCGCCGCTGCCTACACTGCAATGCGCGACGGTGGATGGCTCACCTTCACCCTCGAAGAGCTCTCAACAGCCACACCTAACACCGATTTTTTACTCGGCCGATCTGGTCGGTACGCGCACACTGAAGGCTATGTGCGCATGTCTCTACAAGACGCCGGATTTCAGGACGAACGAATTGCTCACGAAATCCTACGTTTAGAACACAAAGAGCCTGTACTCGGCCTGGTGGTCCTCGCTCGCAAATAGTTCCACAGACCACGGCCTTATCTCTGCAACGCTAGCTGACTGGCACTTTTAAAGACGTATCTGTCGCATTGGAGGAATACATAGAGCGCTTTGCATAACCTCGCCTCGCTCTTTGATATGAGGTTTTTGACCCATCTTTGGGCTCGCTCACTAAATAGCAAGAATTTAGCCTTTACTCCTAAGAGCAAAAGCTAACTCTTACACCCATTTTGTTTAGAAGGAGCATCTCTGGTTGGTATTAAAACGCCACATTCGATCAAAGCCCATTGCAGTTCTGTATCAATGTTAATTGGACTCCTTGCTTGGATTCTTGCGAATACGTCTTGGAGCTTTTGGGGGCCTTTCATTTCTAGCCCCATCATCATAAGTCCCGTGCTAATTTCGATAGGGAAATCGTAGGGGCAATATGGAGAGTAACCTGTTATTCTTATTGTGTTTGGTGTCGGGTTTACGGCTGTGTATCCCCCCAATTTTACGTACTCAGGCAGTTCTCTTGATTTCAAGACTTGTTGAGCCGAAATCAAACGACGCGCAGCAATTTTTAGCTCTGGGCCACTGATTTCCAAAATGTCAGACCACGATAAATCATTGACTAGTTTGCCACATTCTATATAAAAGTCTTCTTCGCGTCCGATAAAACTTCCCCATGCCTGTCTGTAGATTGCTTCTGAAAAAGGTGTTAGTGACAGTTTGTCTACTCGGTTTTCGATTTCTTTCCAATCCTTCTTCTTAGTGACTGGGAACAACAACAAGAGTGCATCGTCGCCGATGTCCAATTCTATGACACACCAACAAGATAGTATTCTCTCTATGTCAGCAAGAAGCGTTTGTAACGAATCCCAAAAATCACGCCCAATCTGGCCTCTGTCGTGTTTGCAAAACCAGGTTGCGCAGGTGCTGTTTCGATGCTTCCAAATGCCACACAATCCTGTTTGGTCTCTAAGCCGGTGTGGACAGCTGTATTCTTCATTGGATCCAAATTCTTTTCCCTTTGTGAGAGCGACATAAGCGTCAGATTCTTCCTTTGAGCGTCCAATACCCAACGGAGTCACTGATTTTCGTGAGTGTATTCGGGAGCGAATGCTCGTCTTGCCTGTTTGAATGGCCGGGTCTGTGTCGTTTAGAATTCGGCCGATAGAAAAGTTGGGTAACTTGGGAATGTATGTGCAGCACTTTATTGAGGGTCGAAACAGAGCGTCAATTTTTGCAGGACTGTTGCTTTCCGTGCACATTGGGCAATTATCACAGTCGGACTGGTTTTCATGGGGAAGTGGTTCTACGGGTATGTCTTCGATCCAGGCAGCATAAAGTGGTGGCAATATCGGAACGAGTGGTTTGCTTTTCATAATGTATACTCAACTGTTCTATGTCTACTCAAAAAATCGTTCCTTTTCGCTATAGATACATCCGCAGTATTGTTGGCGATACACATAAATTGATCAAAGCATGTAAAGGTTCGCACCCCCTTGTTGCCGTAATATCGACTAACACATCGGCGAAATTTGTGCATTGGCAGAAAATCTAAAACCTGTGAGAAAACGGTTCGACCCTGGTACATTGGAGCCATCCTTTCGCATAAATTTGACCGAAAGGAATATGCCCCTAAAAATCGAATTTCAAGTTGATAACAATTAAAACGCTTATTATTTGACACTATTACAGTAGGTTACGCGTTTTTTAAAGAAATAAACCGGACAGTAGTCAAATTCTTACCAAAAGAAAGTCAATTCCACCTTTTCTCCGGAGGATAATATCTCGCGCGAAGGATGCAGCTCGATGCTGATGGGGACCCGTTCTTCGGAATCAGGTTCTGCGACTGAGATGTCAAGCTGCTGAGGGCCTATATGACCGCATGCCTCCCAGAACAGGGCAAAGACCTGCCGCAATTCGGTTGCCAGTGCGGCCCCTGTCAAGTCTCGCGGCAAGTGATCCCGGCACCACAAAATTAAGTGCGTGATGCGCGACATCAAAAGCTGATAGCGTAATGTACTGCCGCCCACAGTATTATCTGACGGCGCAAAAACGATATCTTTGCTGAGCATGTTGGCCAGTGGTATGATGCCGCTTCTGATCATTTGATCGAATCGACTCCGATCGAAGTTGGTTTCGGTCGGTATTATTGTTTTCGGATCGGCAGCATGCAATGGCAGATCTTCGACTCTGATATGCTGCCATTCCGTAAATCGAGTTGGCCAGCCGGTGCGTGTAATACTTTGCGCAATCAAACACCCAAGCGCCCAAACCGGGTTTGCCCAGAGGAATTGCTGCTCTGTAAAGCGAACCCGGCGCGGCGGATTTTCACTGCCGTACGGATAGCGGATCAAAAAGGCGTTACAGGTTAAGGCCAGCCATTGGGCCG
>Ga0126332_10000450_pt1 | contig 14863 bp, 14 predicted proteins | sample InaspJWI42metaG_FD_94482 | JGI IMG/M metagenome (GOLD analysis project Ga0126332, IMG submission 94482) | Marine gutless worms symbiont microbial communities from Oahu, Hawaii - Inanidrilus sp. 2 OAHU.JWI-42 metaG | ecosystem: Host-associated > Annelida > Digestive system > Unclassified...
AAAGAACCAATAATGTTAAAGGGTAACCATAAAAAGTGTCACCTATGTCTCTGAACTTTTTGTTACCGAAGTTCTTGACTTGTTGAGCCCGTGTTACGCGGCCCTGCGGGCTGCCCTGCGCTTCTCGGAAAGGGCGCGCTCAGCACAACTCGCTGCGCTCAGACAAGCACTTCGCTCTGGTCGCCCTTTCCTGCGATGCTCGGCGCCCTGCTGAGCTGGACTTCCCGCCATTTGATTTTTCAATGGTGGGTCGCCTCCTAAAGGGGAGTTCAAACCCAGAAAACAAAATCAGCCCCCCTTGAGGGAGCTTCATGATGCATCCCGCGTTGCGGGAGGAGCCTCACTAATCGTATTGCACTCATTTACAGGCGTTCAGAATGATTTTTGTAACCTGACCACTTGGGGAGCGCATCATCCACATCCCTTAACCGCGAGCCGTAAAAGATATGGCATGTGGGTCTGAATTTTTCCGGAACCTCTGCTAACTCACCAAAATCAAAAAGCGATGGAAAGGCCAGCCACATCCTGCGGCCCTCATCCGCGATGGGCGTTCCGCACAAGGCACAACTGACTTTGCAGGGCAAGACTCTTGCGTGGATGTTGCGTTCACTGTTGTAGAACTTCAGGCAATCCACACCTTTCGTTAGCCTGACATCCTGTTTATGGAATATGGCCGCCCACTGCATGGGCGCCCCATGCAGCTTCTGACAGGCTTTACAGTGGCAAATTTTCGCATCTACAGGATCGGCGCACACCTCGTATTGAACGGCATGGCAGTAACAACTGGCCCGATAAATAATCTTAAAATCTGCATCCGCAACGGAGGCATATTCCGATCCGAAGTCATTCGCCATGTTGTGATTTTCCCTCGCAAAGTACCCGAGTAAATCCAGAGCACACTTGCGGCTCCATCTTACCGTATTAGGGGCATTTAGCAGGAACTTGGCAATAGCGCCCGCTTCTGATATCAAAAAATTACACGCAGTCTGGATGACTATAATATATCCGGCAAGGTTTACCAACCCAATATCACACGTTCGTATATACCAAAAAACAGGAGCCGCCGCATGCCCAAAAAAGAAGACCTAAACGCTTGGATTACCGGCTTGGTAGAACGATTCATAAACGAATCCCCCCTGAACAATCTGCAAAAAGAAGACGGTGCGCTGGCCTGGGAAGAGGCTTTGGTCGGGTTTGCCTCGGGGGCCGACCCCCTTTTCCAGGAATACAAGGAGTATGTCGGCCCTTTTCACTGGACACCATTGGAAATCTATAACCAATATCACCCCGAGAACAAAGCTACCCCGGCAGACCTCACGGTCACCTCCTGGGTTTTGCCGCAGCGTAAAGCCGTGCGCGCGATGAACCGCAAAGCCAGAAAATTTCCCGCCGAGGACTGGGCTCGGGTGCGCATTGAAGGTGAAAAGTGCAATGCCGGTCTCAGGACCCATGTTGCCAAGACGTTGACCGATGCGGGTTATCCTGCCGTGGCGCCCATGCTGGTGCCCAATTGGGCCTGGGTGAAATCGAAAAATTACGGCTATGCGTCATCCTGGTCGGAACGTCACGCCGCCCATGCGGCCGGCCTGGGCACGTTCGGGCTTTGCGACGGGCTAATCACCCCCAAAGGCAAAGCCATGCGCGCCGGGTCTGTTGTGGCGAAAATAAAGGTGGAGCCCTCTATTAGATACTATAACAACCACCGCGCCTGGTGTTTGTTCTTTGTGGATGGATCCTGCGGCAAATGTATCGATCGCTGCCCTGTTCGGGCGTTGACTACGGCCGGCCACGACAAGGAAACCTGCCGTCAGCACCTGATCGCTTCCAGCAAGTATGTCAAAAAAGCCTACAACTATGAAGGTTACGGATGCGGTCTCTGCCAGGTTGGCATACCCTGTGAATCCCGGATACCGGTAAAACAAGCCCGGGAAGCCTACGAGAAGGGAGAACTTCCGCCGCCGCCCCCTCCGCTTGCCTGATTGCGGCAAAGGAAGCAATGATGTGGAAGAGGGGCTCATCCATCCTTGAGGGCGAAAAATTTGGGTAACCACGCATGTTTGGAAATATGAATATAGGGTAACGAGATCTCCGCTATATTGAAAACACCCCCTGGTGAGGCTTTACACAAAGCTCCCAATTCATGAATGCATTCTATAAAGGCCAACCGCAGGAATGTTGTCAAGAATGCTCAGTTTCGATAATCTCAGCATGTGTGCCTTAAACAAAATTGTGATACGGGCCAGATACCCCACAAAATTAACCTTGAAATGACTGGGTGCGGTGACTACTGAACTCGAGAAATTTTGTCATGATTTCTGAGGCCTATCCGGCCCATCTTGTGATGATCTGACCAACCATGGAAATGGTTCACAAAACTAGAAGAACATTAAGCCGCCTAACTTCGGTTCCCATAGAACTACCGGAATGCGCGGTACTATCAGCTTACCCTTCTTAATTAAAGGAGAAACGTAATGAATACGTTAATAAGACTTACAGGGTTGGGGGGTGCATTTGCGGTAATTTGTGTAGTGGGTTTCATGGGCGTTGCCCATGGTGCCGATACCGTTACGCTTGAGAGGATTGAAAAGATCATCAAACAACAGCAGGCTCAGATTGAACAACAAGCCGAAACCATTGAAAGACTCCGAATCCAGGTGGAAGCCCTGTCCGGGCAGGCGCCAAAAACAGAAAGCCGTTCGCCGGCCATGGTGGAAAAAAAGGCCCCGGAGGATACAACCCGGGACAAGATTGTGGATGAAGCAACCGCGACAACAACCGCAGAGGTCAAGCCACTCAACCAGGCTACCGGGGTAATGTCAGGTAACGACAAGATCAATGTCCAGCTATACGGGCATCTCAACAAGGCCCTTTTATATGCGAACGACGGCAATGAGGACAACTTGTACGTCGTGGACAACAGCAATTCATCTACACGAGTTGGGATCAATGGCGTTGCCCGGACGTCGGATGACCTCGAAGCCGGGACCCGCATCGAGGTCCAGTTTCAGACGAACCCCAGCAGTTCGGTGAGCCAAATTGCCAAGAACAACGTAGGCACCAACAGCTTCACCAAACGATGGTTTGATGTTTATCTCCGGTCAAAGCGATTCGGGGAGGTCCGGCTGGGTCACGGAAGCACTGCATCAGACGGAACCTCGGAAGCAGATCTCTCCGGTACAGCGGTCATTGGATACTCTTCAGTTCAGGAGATGGCTGGCGGTCAGTTTTTCTACGACAACGCCTCAGCCGCATTGTCATCAACTCAGGTAAAAGGTGTGTTTAACAACATGGACGGCCTGGGCCGGGACGACCGGATTTTATACCAATCCCCAAACATCCAGGGATTTAAGGTCAAGACCTCGTGGATCTCCGGCGGTGCGTCCGACCTTGTGCTAGGCTACGCAGCCAAACTGGGTCCGGTTGCAGTGGCCGCCGCGGGTGCCTACGCCTCTTTAGGATCGATTTCCCAAACCGTCGACACCCAAATCAATGGTTCCGCCTCCGCGTTCCACGAAAGTGGCCTCAATCTTACGGTAGCAGCCGGCAGCCAGGATCTAAAAAATACCACCCGGAACGATGCAACCTTCTGGTACGGGAAAATCGGTTATCGGCAAAACTTCTTCGACATCGGAGAAACCGGAATTGCCGTTGACTGGGGGCGAAATAACAACGTGGCCGCCAACGATGATCAAGCCGATTCATACGGCCTGTCGGGTGTGCAAGACTTTAAAAAATGGGGCTCGGAGTACTATCTCGGTTTTCGCAATTACAAACTTGATAGACCGGGAACGGATTTCAACGATATCCAGTCGGTGATGTCTGGTGTACGCGTGAAGTTCTGATGCTCACCAAACTTCGGAAGCAATGAAGGAGAAAACGATGAATCTGATCCGAACCATATTTATGATAGCGATGGTCACCGCCATGGCGTCATTCTACGGATGTGCCGTCACTCCGGAACCTTTAGAATACCAACCGGACAACGAGTTTAAAAAAGGCCCCGGACTTTTGTCGGGGCAAGACGGGGCATTCACAATTTATCGACAACCAAGCAAACCTGAGGCGGACAAGGCCTCCCCGCAGGTGGGGGAAACTGAATAGATCTTCTGTTTTTGGGCAACCAGCAACCGATTGCGGCGATGTTCCCGTACTTATCAGACATCTGACAATTTGGTGATACGCCATTTAAATCAGAACTATGAAAACTACGAACATTATTCATCGGTCGACATCGCCTGATGCTGACCGATGAATTCTGGCAACATTGCGCAGTCCCGATACTCTCATCATATCACTGCCTTGCCGAATCCCTTAAAATTGTAAATATCACAAGTTTTTGCTAAGAATGATATATTGACTTTCTGGCAAGATAACCCAAAGGGGGCCGATACTTTCTAAAGTTCGCCCCCTAGAACAGGATGAACGCAATCATATCGAGAGGGCCGGCTAAGGCAAGTAATTGATAATACGGGGGTGACGAAATATGGCAAAAATACTCATAATAGACGATGACCCGGACGTGTTGACTATGCTTCGCGAGATGTTAGAGCGCGAGGGATATGAAGTTGTGGCGGCTAATGACGGAGAAAAAGGGGTTAAATGCTATCGGGATAACTCTACTGATTTGATTATTACAGATATCATTATGCCTGAAAAAGAGGGGATTGAGACCATATTGGATCTTCGCAAAGAGTTCCCGGATATCAAGATTATTGCCATATCCGGCGGTGGAAGGATCAATGCAACGGATCACCTGAAGCTGGCCAAGCATATAGGTGCGCAATACACTTTTTCCAAACCGTTTGAAAGGAAAGAGTTGTTAAGGGCAGTTCGGGATCTCATCAAGTAAATCCTTGAAGTGCTAATGTTTAAAATAATTGGGACTTTCAGCTACACTCCCGGTCCCAAACTATCCATAATCGCTTCATCTACACCACTTTTGACATTAGGTATCTGCTATCTTCCGAACCCTATCAGAAAGCTTTGAAATGCTTGAAACTCAAAATAATCTCGACTTGAAATATCCAATACATATCAAAAAATTCAATACGGTATTGAATCATTTTGTTGTTTTAATAACGAGGTTTGACTGTTTACGTCGACATTCGCTGTTTAATAAAAACCGATAGACATGGGTACACGCGCAATGCCTATTTTTACTGAATGTTTGCCATGTAATGAAAAATGGTTTGCTCGTGATGATTTTTTAGAAGACCCGGAAATAGAAATCATCGGCTATCATGCAAACTTTGATGATCTTTTAGCGGGAAACTTTATTTTCAATCACTCCTGTGGTGTTACAAATTCTATATCAGTACGATATTTCAATGGTTTGTATGAAGGCACGATCTATAAAGAACGGGCAACAGGAACGGATGATTGCCCTGAATATTGCCTGTATCAGGATAAATTGGACCAATGTTTTACTCGTTGTGAGTGTGCTTTTGTCCGAAACATAATAGATATAATCAAAAAATGGCCAAAAAAGAGGCCCGGGGGGAGCCCCCCCTGAAGTCATGTAATACGCTCATGCATAAATCAATTTATTGTGGGAGGATGGATCCGATTCGTTCTCGAAAGGCAAAAAATGGAAAATCAGATTGAAAAACTCGAAGGCCATTATATCGTCTGTGGCTATGGCAGGATCGGCCGGTTGCTGACGCAGTACTTGGTTCAAAAGTATATCAATGTGGTGGCCATAGAAAGGGACAGTCAGCAGGAAACCCAGCTGAAAGGAGATGGTATCCTCTACCTGATCGGAGAGGCGGCTGAAGATAAAGTGCTCATCAGGGCCGGTATAAAACGAGCTTCCGGTATCATCGCATGCGTGGGAACAGATGATGCGAATGTTTCGCTTGTTCATTTGGCAAAGCATTTGAATCCTGACATTTTTATCGTGGCCCGTGCATCTCGGGATTCATCCAAGCGGACCCTGGAGGAAGCAGGTGCCCAAAAGGTGATATCCCCCTATGATATAGGTGCCCGGCGCATGGCCCACGCAATTTTACGCCCTACGGTCATTAAATTTCTTGAAACCGCATTTAATGATGCGTCAACCGAATTTCAGTTCGAGGAGATCCGTGTCAGGAAGGGAGCAAAACTTGCCAATGTTAGCTTGATAGATTCCGGAATTCGGCAGGAGATGAATCTGATTGTCATTGCCATCCAGGATAAAAAAGGGAAAATGATGTTTAACCCTGAAGCAGATACAAAATTCGTCATTGGGGATACGATTGTAGTGATGGGAAGTGCCAAGAGCATTAAACAGCTTGAAAGACTGATGCAGGGATAAACCGGTGGCAATAGCCAGATTTAATCCTGCCACTTATCAAAGGACTAAGGGCCTTATAATCTCATCATTGAGTGGATTTCTCAACTAATAGAATCTTGAAAATTAAGGACCGGGGCCTACGAACCATATTCCCCAGTCGGCGTCGCCTGATGCTGACCGATGAATCTTAGCAATATTTCGCAGTCCCGTTACTTTCCTCATATTGAGACCTTACCGAACTACATAAATTGTAAATATCACCAGTTTTTGCTAAGGATGATAAATTGGCTTTCTGGCAAGTAATTACTAATTTTGGGAGCGTTAATGATGCGATTTTATCGTGATAGGAGAAAACACCAGATCAACCCTAATGGATCGCCTGCTAATAAGGGTAATGGCTTTGAAGATAGGCGGTCTGGAGTAGAGCGTAGAAGCGGTAAAGACCGCAGGTTTGATTATGATGAGCAGCGAAAATCTGTTCGGTATAAATTATCTAAAAATACGAATGTGGTTTTAACGCAACCAAAGTTTTTCAAGTTCTTAAAACCAAATACAACCAAATTTGCAATTGTTGATATTTCTATAGGGGGCTTACAAGCACAATATGTAGGCACCGATATGCACCAATATGAGAAAAACATCCTATCAATCGAAACTGCTGATGGTGCCACAAGGATTGAAAACATCCCATTTAAGGTAATTACTGATTATAACTACACAAACCTACCGGATAATACTTATCTGAGAAGATGCGGCCTTAAGTTTGGTGAACTTTCAGAAAGACAGATACAGCAGATAAAAGAACTTATAGCTAAATCTTCATAGTGCTTTCGGTTTGAGATAAATTATCTGCGCTGGCAGGTTCAGGATGCCTGGCCTTTCATCAGAAATACCAACCCAATACCGGCGCTGGTCAGGATGCCGGCCCCCACCAATCCGGCACTGAAGGATCCAAGATCGCCGGCCAGGGCGATGCCGGCCGGCAGCAACCCCCCGCCGATCACCGGAGCAACGGCCAAGCTGAGCGATAGCATGAGGGCCCGGTTTTCGGTTCGGGAGATCTGCGAGGCCATCGATAAAATGGGAGGAAACAGGCAGGCCGTCGTAGCGGCCTGAACGAAAATAGCCGTAATCAGCAGTGACCTGGGTCCGATCCCCATCAGGATCACCGCCGCACCGGTCAGGACAAGGGCCATGATGACGGTTCTGGAGGGGTTCAACCGGTCGGTTATCCAACCGGCCAGCAATACCATGATCAGCCCCGGCATCCGCGACAGTCCCAGCAGCCGATTGGCATCGGCCAGATCAAAGGCCCGTTCATTGACCAGAAACAGCGGCACCATAGAGTAAACTCCGGTTTCAACGCCCACGGCCAGGCTTAGCAAAAATCCCAGACACCAGAATGAAGGGTTGGTGACGATCTCACGAATTAGCTGTAGATCAGGCGGTGAAGGGCGCTGGCGTGCATCCACACCAAGCCGGGCATAAACCAGCCCCAGCAGCGCCAAGCCTGCCGCCAGGCTGAAATATCCAAAACGCCATGATCCGACCGCCACAGACAGGGTGGCCAGAAATGGAACCAGGATGAGGGCCAGATTGGGGGCCAGTTCGTGAATCCCCATGGCCTTGCCCCAGTCCTGGCGTCGGACCAGCACCGTGATCAAGGCGATGCCGGAAGGCACGTAAAGTCCTCCGGTCAGACCGAGGGCCAAAAAGCCCGCATAAAGGGCCCAGACCGAATTGAGCCATCCGACCAGAGTGGTCGCAGCGGCAGTTCCAAAGAGGGAAATCATGATGCAGCGTCTGTAACCCCAGCGGCTGGTTAAAAATGCGGCACTGATCTGGCTTAAAAAGAAACCGGTTCCGGTAAACAGGATGAAAAGGCCGCTCTGGGTGTGGGACAAGTCCAAATCCGACTCCATGGCGGGTAGCAGGGGCCCTAATATCTGTCGCACCACAAACTGGATAAAAAAGATAAAGGTCAACAGCAAAACCGGTCCTAAATTGCGGGCCAATTGGGTTTCCTGGCTGTTGCAACCGGTATGTCCGGCAATCGATGAGGTGACCGCCGGTTCCGGATTTGAGTTGGCAGGTGACATGGGAGCTCCCGGAAGGCGAGCGCTGTTGTTTTAACGAATACTACCCGGGGGGCATATACCACTGTCGATAACAGAAGACAAGCGCGGCAACATTGTTGGTGTGCAATGGCTATCGAACGATAGGATAGCTCAGCCCATATTAAGGACACTGATGCCTCCAACAAGGCTGGAATAACTAAAGACCGTCACGAACTGTGATATCATCAGTTTTTGCTCTCATACCAATGGTAACGGTGTCTTCTATGATCCTGCATATACCACCGGGCTGAAAACCTGGTGATACATACAACAAGTCACAACTACCCATATTTCGATATTTCTGGAAATATGGTTGACAATTCATTGCTGCTGCTGTATGGTATCACCATGAAACTTGATAACGACAGTGCATCCGTATTGCTCAGCCAGCTTGGAAACGCAACCAGGTTGAGAATCGTACGTGAGCTGGTACGTGCCGGAAAAACCGGGATGGCAGTGGGTGAGATTAAAAAGCGGCTCGGGACACCAAACTCCACCCTGTCACACCACCTCAACCATCTTAAAAGTGTCGGACTCGTCCAACAACAGCGCGAAAGCACAGTATTGCGTTGTTTTGTCGACTACAAAGCAATCGACGCTATCGTGAAGTTTTTAACAGAAGAATGTTGTGTGGCCGAGATAAAGGGACAGATGTAATTTTTTTTTGGATCTAAAATTCTATAATTCTGGAAATATGAAATAATGGAAGGGTTCAGCATGGCTGGTGAAATTTTAAAAATTACGGATTTCATGATCGACGCATTTATTCACATCTGGCCATATCTGGTCATAACGATACCCATAGCTGTGGCCGTGAATATGTCCGGAGCATCAAAGCACATAAAACGTGCATTTGATGCCGGACCCATCACTGCAATTTTATTGGCAACCCTCGTTGGCGCCTTCAGCCCTTTTTGTTCATGTGGGGTCATCCCCGTAATTGCAGCCTTGCTAATTGGTGGTGTGCCCCTGCCCCCGGTAATGGCTTTTTGGGTAGCGTCGCCTTCAATGGATCCTGAAATTTTCTTTTTGAGCGTTGGCACGATCGGCTGGGATCTGGCTGTCTGGCGCTTGTTGGGCACGCTGGTTTTGAGTTTAAGCGCCGGGTTCATTACCTATGCTTTCGTGCAGACAGGTTGGATAAATCCTGATGTGCTTAAACTTAAGCCTGCTTTAGGCACCCCCCATGCAAGTTCCTGGATTCAGCAGCTGGGGACTACTTTTACGGCGAAGTTGAAGAAAGTCTTTTCTTTTAAGTTGAGCAACCCTGTTCCTGCTCAGGCTGCGGCCTGTTGCCCAGACGGAACGGCTACTGTCGTGCAAATACAGCCTTCGGTTCCTTATCCCAAACCTGAAACCCAAGGTGTCAGTACCACCCCAGACGTTTCAACATCCGGTTGTTGCGGCTGTAGTGAAAAAGAGTCTTTTGGCAGGCGTCTGAGTAAAGAATCTATGAGTGCCACCCTGATGGTCATCAAGTTTATGGCTTTGGCATTTTTTCTGGAGGCATTAATTGTTTTGTATATTCCGCAAGAATGGATAACAAGTATTATGGGTAAGGATAATTCATGGTCAATATTCACGGCCGGGCTTCTGGGAATTCCTGTGTATACAAACAACTTAAGTGCATTGCCCATGGTAAGCGGCCTTCTAACGCAAGGAATGAATCCTGGTGCCGCACTGGCTTTCCTGGTATCGGGGCCAACTACGACCTTGCCTGCCATGGCGGCCGTCTGGACGTTGGTTAAACGCCGTATTTTTATGTTGTATGTCTCGTTTTCATTAATAGGTGCAATTCTTTTAGGATATTTAAAGCTTCTCCTGGGATAATTTTGCTGACATTACCCCTAAGATAAAATGCAATACGGCCATTCTTGCTCGGTCGGCATTAATTGCTGATGGCCGAGAAATCTTGGTAAAAGTCCACGGCGCAGATATATCTAACCTACATGCAGTTTTGCGGATTTGTGATATTGGCAAGTAAGCACGCGAATTGAAGATGCCCAATTTCGAGGGATAGACAGAACATACCTACCTTGTCCTCAGTGCCTTAATCGCAGAATTTCAATTAAGGTCTGTTTGGGAGTTTATACATCGGTTCAATTATGCGCTTTTTTTGGTCGACTTTGAAATTGCGGTTGTGCGGACCATAGAACCAGATGCCGACAACCGTCCCATCTGGAGCGAGCATAAACGCTCCCGGCGCGGCCGCTCCCGGCTCGGGGTACCCCTGTTTACCGCTAAGGTCTCCTCTCATCTTATCCTGACGGCTCGGTTGCGGCTCGAAAGCGGTCCACATGCGGGAGGGAACCTTATAAGTGGGGTCCACGCCAATAGCGGCAAATCTTCCCGAGTGGTAATAGTTCAACTCTGATAGAATCTCTCCCTTTTTAAAAGCCTTGTCGAGATCAGCATCCCGGCTAAATCGACCATAGTCCGTTGTACAACCGATTAATAAGGTCAGCATGGCCGCACCAGCAAATAGTGCGAAACGCAGTCTAAGGTGCTTGCAAAAGTAAGGTAGGTGAATCATGTCTGCCTCCATCATAAATATTAATACCTATCAGATTATGATATGGATGATTGCTCAGAAATCAATCGCCGTCGAACCAATCATGATTGGCCAAGGGGTACCCAGGGCATTTCTTTTACCTCACGTGGTCAAGCAATGGTGATTTAAAAGCAATTATAAACTAAAAGGCTCGGATATCTGATAGATGACATAATGTCGGATTAATAAATATAAGGAGAATATTATGCATGCATTAGCGGTAAGCGGAAGTCCACGTAAGGGAGGGAATACCGAACTTCTTCTAAAAGAGGTCCTCACCGAATTAAATACAGCTGGCTGGGATACAGAACTTGTTAAGGTTGGTGGAACAGCCATACGCGGTTGCATTGCGTGTGAGAAATGTTTTGAAAATAAAGACAATGAATGTTCAGTTAAAAAAGATAAATTTAACGACATCTTTTCGAAAATGTTAAAGACTGATGCTATGATTTTGGGCTCACCAACCTATTTTGCGGCTGTGTCCGCCGATTTGAAGGCACTAATTGAAAGGGCCGGATACGTTGCCTATGCCAACGATCACGCTTTTTCCGGTAAAATAGGGGCTGCAGTAGTAGCCGTAAGACGCGGCGGAGCCACGCATGCATACGATACCATCAACCACATGTTCCAAATGTCAAGGATGGTCATTCCCTGCTCGACCTATTGGAATATGGGCATTGGGCATAGCAAGGGTGAGGTTCTTAAAGACGAGGAAGGTTTAGCCAACATGCGTCACCTTGGAAAATGTATTGATTGGCTTGGCAAGGCCATTATCCCCAATATGAACAACTATCCAAAGTCGTAAAGAATTCTGGCCCAGAGGACCAGGCTTTGGATTGCCCCTTGAAGGCGCGTGCACCACAATACGCAGGGGTAGCATGCAGATTCAGGGGATCAGGCCGAAGAAAACCCTTAAAACCAATCTGACCGGTTTCATTGTATTGAAAAACAAAAGGCTGCAATCGATCGGACTGAATCTCGGATTTAATGGCTCACTATATGCCTTCACTTTCAGTCTTCAGCCTTCAACCTAAATTCCTGGGAACCGTTAGCTCTTCATAGCCAATTATCTCTAACTTGGCCCTGAGGACCAGGTTTTCAAGGGCAGAATAAATGATCACTTGAAATCAAATAGTTATGCGCCTTATTCTTTTATTAATATTTGTTTTAATATCTTCTATGTCTTATGCAGCAGGTAGCAAGAATATGATGGAAAAAGAGATAACGCACCTATTGCACCATCTAAATAACTCTGATTGTGAATTTAATCGTAATGGTAAGTGGTATGGCGCAGATGAGGCTGTGAAGCATATTAATAAAAAGTATAACTATTTGATTAAAAGAGGTCTTGTAAATTCAACAGAACAATTTATTAAACGAGCCGCCTCTAAAAGTTCTATGAGTGGAAAACCCTATATGGTTAAATGCATTAGTTCAGAACCCATAAAAAGTTCTGTTTGGTTCAAACGAGAATTAATGAATTTTAGAGAAAAACACAGTAGAACGCGCTAACAATTCGTTTGAGGGGATTTCAAATCGCAATGCATTTTAAAATCCAATGAATTAAACATTAAATCTACCTTGTATTAGTCGCGGGTTATAGAGAACTGGTAATAGGTTCATAACCAATGAAACCAGAATTACAGATAACCAATTTATATCTGAGACAACCTTAAACAAGTTGATAACTGATAGGTTCTAATCTTATCTCTATCTTGAGCAATTAGCGATATCGAGAGGTCAATACATGCTAACCACCAGTTTAAAAATGAAACTCGTCACAATCTTGGCATTAGGGATGATTTTCGTTATTTTCATTTGTTGGCCAGCGTTTGCTGACACGCAACCTGCTGGCGTGGATATCGACTGGTTTAATCTGGGCATGGGACTTTTCGGTGGCCTGGCGTTGTTTCTTGCTGGATTGGACATGCTCTCTGAAGGCCTTAAAAAAGCAGCCGGCGATACATTGAAAAGCCTCCTCTCCAAAATGACCACAAATCGCCTGCTGGGGGCGATTACCGGTGCTTTTATAACAGCTGTGCTTAACTCTTCATCGGTCACCACCGTATTGGTGGTCAGTTTTATCACTGCCGGCGTCATGACGTTGACCCAATCCGTCGGCGTGATCATGGGCGCAAACATTGGGTCCACCATGACCGCCCAGCTATTGGCCTTCAATATTTCATCCTACGCACTCTTGCCCATCGCCGTTGGCTTCTTCATGACCTTCACCGCCAAGGCCGAAGGCATCAAGCATGCCGGTATGATGGCCATGGGGCTGGGATTGGTTTTTTTTGGGATGGGAATAATGAGTACGGCCATGACCCCCTTGCGGTCCTATGAACCTTTCATGGCCTTCCTCAAGACCATGGAAAGGCCGCTCCTGGGCATTCTGGCGGGTGCCGCGTTTACCGGTCTGGTTCAATCTTCGGCAGCAACGGTAGGGATCGCCATCGCCATGGCGACCGAAGGATTACTCACCCTTCCGGCCGGGATCGCCCTGGCTTTGGGCGCGAACATCGGCACCTGTGTCACAGTATTGCTGGCGGCCATCGGTAAGCCGGAAGAGGCTGTCAGGGCGGCCATTGTGCATGTCATGTTCAATGTCATAGGCGTTCTGGTGTGGCTCCCAATAATTGACCAATTGGCCAATTTGGCAATTGCCGTTTCAGCGACAGCTGGCATTCCCCGGCAGATTGCCAATGCCAACACGTTATTCAACGTAATCAACACGGTCCTCTTTATTGGCTTTACGCCTTGGTTCGCACTTATTGCACATAAAATATATTCTGAGCGCCCCCAAAAGGCAGGGGTTATCATCGTACCCAAGTTTATCGATGAGAGCACGCTCACCGTGCCGGCTGTTGCACTGGAACAGGTGCGCAGAGAATTCGGCCGCATGGGACAGATCACGCTCGCAATGCTGTCGGAAATGCCCCATGCCGTGTTGGAGAAAGACAAACAGCATGTGGAGACCATCATGATGCTCGACGACAAAGTTGACATCCTTGAGGCAGCCATTTTCGGTTTCCTGGGTAAAGTCCGCCAGCTGTCGTTGACAGCCAAAGAGAGCAGTGTGCATCAAAAGCTGATGGCCGCCACCGTCAACTTGGAAACGCTTGCCGATGTGATCGAAACCGATCTTGCTCCCATGGCTAAAAATATGATCGAAAAGCAACAACGGGTTAGTAAGATTGCCCGGGATGCCTTCGAAGAACTCTACATAGCCGTGCACCGTTCGGTTGAATTGGCCATCAAGGCGATCCGGGACGACGACCAACAGGCTGCAACCCAAGCAATCTATCAAAAAGGAGCTATCAGAGATCTCTGTGAACAGCTCCTCACACGTGAGTCGCAGCGGCTTACCAGCGATCGGGAGGAGATATTGGAATCTGCCAGGATCGAAATGTCACTCATCGACAAAATGCGCCGAATCCATCGTCTGGCCCGCCGTATCGCGAAGATCGCTCTACCACCTGAACTTTTAGGAGAAACTTAACAACCTTTGCAAATCTGCCAACCTGCTAAAATTTCTTATCGAATGTTTTTACAATGCTGATGAGTATAAACTTTTAGGAAAAAGAGGGGCAACAATGAACGAAGAAAAAGAGAAAGCTGCGTTTATCTGTGGAATTGAATGCCTAGCAAGCTGAGCACCCAACATCGTAACCGCAGACTACGACTATGTTTCGATGGTATTCCTGATTTTTTAATGACCAAGTAATAACAGAATTATTCCTCAAACCGGGATGACCGTTTTGGCATTCCGGTTTTCCATTTAATCAGGTTTTACCATTGACCGGGGTAGTGTCAATAATCTTTCGCACTTTTGATTCGGTGGCCCATCGGTTAAGCTGCGACTTTTTCTTTTTTAAGTTCCGTTAGCAAATTCATATTCAGATACCGTCGTGTTCCCCAGCGAGT
>Ga0126332_10000451_pt1 | contig 14855 bp, 12 predicted proteins | sample InaspJWI42metaG_FD_94482 | JGI IMG/M metagenome (GOLD analysis project Ga0126332, IMG submission 94482) | Marine gutless worms symbiont microbial communities from Oahu, Hawaii - Inanidrilus sp. 2 OAHU.JWI-42 metaG | ecosystem: Host-associated > Annelida > Digestive system > Unclassified...
GAACTTAGTTCGCTTCGCTCATCCGCCGGAGGCGGAGAATGTTGGAATGCTGGAATAGTGGAATCATGGGTTCTGGAGCAATGGTATGATGGGTCTAAAGAAAAAAGAATCAAAACTCATAAAATTGTATTGAAATTCTCGTAACATTGGGATATTTTTTGGGGCAAAAGCAGAAAATGGAAATCTGACGACTATCATCATAAAGGTTAGATTCAACATTTTTTATAGAATAGATCTTTTTCCGCTTTTCATACCCAGTATTCCCTAGCCCAGACCGAATTCATAGCGTGTCCATTTTTTAACTATCATCAAAGCTTTTATACCAGAAGAAGCGAGTAACGCCGAATCGCACCAGGGCAGGCCAACATTCCACTATTCCATCATTCCATGTGGCTTACCAACGCGGGCGGCCACAAAAAACACTATATTTCTAACAAGTTGTAGGAATTCCGAGACGTTTAATTCCCATGCCTAATGACATAGCGGCGCTTGTGAAATTGCACCCCTTGCGCATTTTTTTACTTGTCCTGACGATATTGCTTTTAATGGGGATGACCGGCTGTATCGTCGTGCCGGACGAATATATAACCCTAGGTCAATCAGACCAGACCGATATCGTCAACAAATGCTGCGACAATGACCTTTCACTGCCGGATTTGGATAGCTTTTCTGCGGATCGGTCGTATGGCCTGGGAACTGACGGATTTAATCTGTTGAACTGGAATATTCTGAAAGGATTTAAATCCGGGTGGAAATCTGATTTCAGACAACTCAGTGTTCAATCGGATCTGCTGGTTATCCAGGAAGCCCACTTAACCGGAGAAATGCAGGAGCTCCTAAAAGACGGCCAATACTACTGGAACCTGGCCGCCGCTTTTAAATACCGCGATGTTAAAACCGGCGTGCTGACAGCATCCAAGATTAAGCCGGTCTTCCAGTGTTCCATGCGGATTGACGAGCCGTTATTGAGCATACCTAAAACCGTTCTCATTAACCTTTACCCGATCTCGAATTCAGATCAATTACTGCTGGTAGCAAACGTCCACTCTGTAAATTTTGCCTTTGGTGGAGCTCGATACCGCACCCAGTGGCATAAATTGGAAAAAGCGCTATCAAAACATCAGGGTCCTATTGTCTTATCCGGCGATTTTAACACCTGGAACAAAGAGCGAAAAGCCGTCGTTAAAGCCGTAACCCGGCGATTAAAGTTGAAACCTGTAATTTTCGAAGCTGACCATCGCGTAACTTTTTTCGATCATCCCGTCGATTATGTTTACTATCGTGGATTGAAACCTGTAAAAGCGCTGGTCCACAAGGTAGAATCATCCGACCATAATCCGATGCTGGTCACGTTTCGCACGGATCGCAGTCCATTAAACTTAAGTTTAAAATAAAACCCTGATCGATCTATCTGGCTCGATCAGGGTTTTATTCAATTGTCAGATCTTCTAAGCGCCAAGCTCGGACATGGCAGCATCCAAGCCGGCCGATAGATCGGTTTTGCAACCCTGCACCGCCAAAGCTCGGCTGAAAGACGACAGGAAAAAGAGGATATTTTTGGCTGAGGAAGAATATCCCATCAACCCGACGCGCCACACCTTGCCGCCTAAGCTGCCAAGTCCGGCACCAATCTCCAGGTTGAAGTTCTGCAGCAGGTAACCGCGCACTTTGGCTTCGTCGACACCTTCGGGAACGCAAACGGTATTTAACATCGGCAAGCGGTGTGCAGGATCCACCAGCATCTTCAATCCCATAGCCTCCACGCCGGCTACCAGCGCTTGGTGGTTTTTCAAATGCCGGTCATAGCGATTTTGCAGGCCCTCTTCTTCAATCAGTAATAGCGCTTCCAGCAACGCATAATTCAGCGTGCTGGAGCTGGTGTGATGGTATACGCGCTGCGACCCCCAATACTTTTCCAACAGGGTGATATCGAGATACCAGCTTCGAATCGGGTGCTTGCGATTCTTGGCTGCTTCAACCGCCCGATCGCTAAAAGTTACCGGCGCCAATCCCGAAGGAGCTCCGATACACTTCTGTGAGCAGCTGTAAACCGCATCCAGTCCCCATTCGACCGTCTTTATTTCGATACCCCCCAGGGAAGTCACAGTATCCAGCAGGATCATCGCACCGTGATCTTTTGCCAGTTTGGCGATTTCATCCATCGGCTGAAGCACACCGGTGGAGGTTTCGGCATGGACGAGGGTAATTACCTTGTACTGTGCATTTGTGAACGCATCTGCAATTTTTTGGGGATCTGTGGGTGTCCCCCATTCGCTTTCAATCAGCGTAATGTCTGCCTCCTGGCGTTCGGCCATTTGACGAATACGATCTCCAAAATAGCCGTGCACACATACAAGAACCTTGTCCCCGGGTTCCATCAGATTAACAACACAAGTTTCCATTCCTGAAGTACCGGTTCCCGGCGAGGCATTCGTTATACGGTTCTGGGTGCCGAATACCAGGCGGAGATGTTCGCCAACCTGATCCACAATCTTCAAATAGTCGGGGTCCAGATGGCTGAGTACCGGTGCCGTGAGTGCCTGGTAAACCCTGGGATGGACATCCAGGGGTCCCGGCCCCATCAACGTTCGAAAAGGTATTACTGGTCGCTGTGATGCCATAACTCGAATTCCTCCTCCATTCATGACAGTTAAAAGCCAAAATTAGTTGAGCCTGCGTCTAAACGTGAACAATCTCTTTAAATCATCAAAAATCCTTCGTAGTAAAATTTATCAAAATAGTCAATTACAACCGTAAATTTTATAAATTATGCGCAAATTAATCCTGCGGCTTTATAAAAAGCTCTTTTTTCAAAGAGTTAGGAATTTCGGGCTTTTGAAATAGCGCTTTATTTCAGAACAGTATCATGGCGGTGTGTTTAAAAGTTCAGAAATTATAGACTATGAAAATGTACAAAAAAATATTGATCTGATTGCCATGGCGAGTCACGGCCGCACCGGTGCGGCACGGTTTTTTTTACGGGAGTGTGGCGCCGGTGTTTTGAACCGTATCGATCGACCGCTGCTGATGATCAGATCCAAGCCAAATGAATAAGCTCAGGATAAAGGCAAGGCTGGAGGTCCTGGTCCTAGCCGCGGCTGTTGGACATCCGGCAGACGGGTATGAAGTTCGTGCAGTCTAATTTATGATTGATCAGGTCGAAGGGCATTCCTTACTTGAGCTATCTTGCATCCCTGCTTCGCGGGATCTCCCCGTCGCTCCAACCGGCATCCGGTCTTGTGCCCATCGAACAAGATCAACTCAATCCCGCCCCATGGCGGGACAGGCGAAATCCAATGAACCCTAGATCCCAATGAATCAAGGCATCAGGCTTTACTAATCCTCAGCAGTAGCAGCAGCATTTATCCGCTCAAATACGATTTGGCCGTTTACGATGGTATAGTCAATGCGGGTGCTTAAGATGTCCTTTTCCGGCACCTGCAGGATATCCTGGGAAAAAACCGTGAAATCGGCCAGTTTGCTGACTTTAATAGAGCCCTTGATGTCGTCTTCGAAAGCGGCGTAAGCCGCATCCAGGGTAAAAGAACGCAGCGCCTGCAGGCGCGTCATTTTCTGATCCGGTTCGTATCCGCCGGGAGGTTGCCCCAGCAGGGTTTTGCGCGTTACGGCTGCGTAAAAATTGGCGATGGGATCGATGGGTTCCACAGGCGCGTCGGTACCATTGGCGATAACGGCACCGGACTTCAGCAGTTTCTGCCAGACATATGCCCCTTCCTCGATTCGCTCCGGTCCGAGCCGGTCAATGGCCCAGGGGCGGTCGGAAGAAAAATGGATCGTTTGCATCGAAGCGATGACGCCCAGCTTTGCAAAACGGGGAATGTCTGCGGCGCTGATGTGCTGGGCGTGTTCAATCCGAAATCGGTGGTCCCCGGCACCGCCCGGGTTTTCCCGAAACACCTTTTCAAATTGATCCAATACTTCCCGGTTGGCCCGGTCACCGATGGCGTGCACGCATAGCTGGAAGCCTTGCGCCAGTGCATCCCGGGCCGTTTGGTAAACCAGCTCCATCGGAATGGTGGCATGGCCGTAGTGCCCGGGCCGATCAGTATAGGGTTGCAGCAACCACGCCCCCCGGGAGCCGAGTGCGCCGTCTGCCACAAGTTTGATCGCCCGAATCGTCAGAAAATGGTTTCCGCTTCCGATTTCTGGGCCATTTTGATACCACTGGTTCAGCAAATCCGAATCGCTTCCGCCCAGCATGACCCAGAGCCTGATTTTTAACCGTCCTTCAGCGAGAAAGGTTCGGTAAAGATCTATGCCGTGTGCTCCGGCATACGCATCCTGCACGCTGGTTATCCCTGACGCCAGGGCGGTTTCGATGGCCAATTCCAAAGCACGGCGATCTTTGCGAGGCGTGGTTCTGGGGATGTGTCTGCGGATCAGGTTCTGGGCATTTTCGGTAAAGATACCGGTTGAATTGCCGGTTGCATCCCGGATGATCTCACCACCTTCCGGACTGGGAGTTTGGGCATTGATATCGGCAATCTCCATGGCACGGGCATTGACCAGGGCTGCATGGCCGCTGGCGTGTGTAAGAAAAACCGGATTGTCCGGTGTTACCTGGCTGAGTAAATGGTGGGTCTGAAAGCCTTTGACCATCTGCTTCGGTGGAGGTTGCCATTTGCTCTGGTGCCAGCCCCGGCCGATGATCCATTCTCCGGGCGATACTTTTGCGGCGGCGGCTTTTACAATATCGACCACCTCTTCATAGTTTTTTGCCGCATTCAGATCTAGAATCATTTTCGCATATCCCAGCATGAGGATATGGGTGTGGCTGTCGATAAGCCCGGGCGTCATGGTACGACCCCGCAGATCGAGAATGCGCGTATGCGGCCCGATCCATGCCTTTCCACTGTCACGCGCACCAACGTATACCACCCGGCTGTCTTTCACCGCCACCAGCTCCGGTGTCGGTTGGTCCGAATCCAGCGTGTAGATATTGCCGTTGTGAACCACCAGATCGGCAGGGGGAGAGGAACGAACCACTTGGGGGGTGAAGAGGCAAATGAATATGCCGAGACTGATAATTCCAAATAAGATTGTTTTTTTCACAGAATACGCTTTCGTTGTTAGTGATTATCAATTGTTGCGCGAATTTCTTTGAAAAAAATGCACACCCAATAATCAAATGTCAAACTATCATCCGCTATTGTTGCAGATAGTAAGAAAGAATACCTTTTAACTCGGCGGCTTCCTGCTCCATGCTTTTACCGCTGGTCTGGTAGACGATGTCTGCGGCATCGTAGTATTTTGCTTTAAACTCGTTCCAAATGGTGTGAACGTCCTCTTCGAGTGTGACCCCAACGTTCACCCGTGGGCGGTCCGCCTTGCGGACCCGCTCGATGATATCCGGCAGGGAAGTTTCAAGCAGAACGATCGGCCCTGTTCCGCGCAAGGCGTCCAGGTTCCATTCATATCTGACTGTGCCGCCGCCCAGAGCGATAATGCCTCGGTTTACCCTGGCAAAGTGTTTGCATATGGCGTATTCGAGCTCCCGGAACGGAACCCAGCCTTTTTCTCGCACCAGTTTGTGGAAAGAATAGCCCAGCATGCGGTCCATCTCTTGGTCCAGATCATAAAAGTCTCGCAGCAGAATGTCGGCCAACCGCATGCCGATGGTTGTTTTACCTGAGCCGATCATTCCGCAAAAGTAAATGTTCACAAACACCCCTATGATTGTGCCTTATGTACCATGAGTTTGCAGTATGGGTCGCCTTTTCCGATTCACTCGTCAAGCACCATTCGGACCCCGTTGAAGTCGGCCTTTCCGCGATCACCTTCCATGGCGATATCGCAGAAAAGATCGATCTCTTCTTTACTGCAGCCCATCTCCAACCAGGCTTCCACCAGCGGACAGAATTTCATTTTCACCGATATCAACCTTCAGCGGCGCCTGACTGTGGGAAACCATTCGACCGGCATCGGTGACCACGGCCGCACGGCAATGAGATGTACCGATGTCGACAGCAAGAAAGTTTGCGGTCATGTGAAAGATACCCTAATCCGGATAAACCGGAATTGAAGATTGAAGATTGACGATTGAAGATTTATGGTATCGCTTCGCTCTGTCTTTTCTATTTAATTCGATAGCATTCCTAAAATATTCAATCTGGCTATGGCATAAATCATGTGCAATCATGATGTGATTTTAATAGATAGGGCCTAAATCCGTATAAATTCCAAATTGTTGTTTCGGATACCTCATTTGTGGGAGCGCCTTCCAGGCGCGATCATTTTTTACCAACGATGGAGCGAAGCGACACCACAATTTTAGGCACTTTAGTTGCACTTTGAACTTAAGTCATTATTTAATCTGACGTCTGCAAAGGCCATTTTAGGGGCAATTCAAAGCCTGGGCCTGCCGCGCTGTAGCCAGGCGAAGGTGGTTCCTCTAGGCCAGGATTCTTTACTAATCTATTTGTTGGGCGCAAAACTAGGCTACCCCCAAGTACGCCTTCTGCATGAGGGGATTTTCCAAAAGGTTTTGGGCCGTATCAGCAAGCACGATTTCGCCGTTTTGCAATACATACCCTCGACTGGCGATAGACAGGGCCATGTTGGCATTTTGCTCCACCAACAAAATGGCCACCCCTTCCCGGGCGTTGATGGTTTGCACGATCTCGAACACCTTTTCAACAAACAGGGGGGACAATCCCATGGAAGGCTCGTCCATGATCAACAGTCGGGGGCGTGCCATCAGGGCCCGGGCCATGGCAACCATTTGCTGTTCCCCGCCGCTTAAGGTGGATGCCAGTTGCTTGTGCCGCTCTTTTACCACCGGAAACAAGTCGTACATGCGGCCGATATCATCCTGGATGCTTGCGGTGTCTTTGCGAGTGTAGGCGCCCATCAACAGGTTTTCGTAAACCGTTAAATACGGAAAAAGACGTCTGGCCTCCAGAACCGGTGAAATACCGGCGCGAACAATTTGGGAAGGCGGCAGGCGGTCGATACGCCGCCCAAGAAATTCCACCGTACCTTGGAGGGGTTTGACCAGGCCGAGGATTGTTTTCATAGTGGTGGATTTACCGCAGGCATTTCCGCCCAGAAGTGAAACGATCTCATGCTCATTGACGGTGAGGGAGACCTTTTTCAGCGCCTGAATCGGACCATAGAAGGTGTCGATGTCTTTGAGTTCAAGCACGATCGCGTCCCCCCATGTAAGCGGCGATAACCTGCGGGTTGGCGGTCACTTCATCCGGCGTACCCTCGGCGATTCTCTCACCGTGATCGAGCACGATAATACGGTCCGAAACGGTCATGACCACTTTCATTTTATGCTCGATCACCAACACCGTGTGGCCGCGTTCCCGAATCAAACGAATCAGATCGACAATCCCCTGGGTTTCATGCGGATTCATACCGGCCGTCGGTTCGTCCAGAAGCAGCAGTTTCGGTTCGGAAACCAGCGCGCGGGCAATCTCCAGCCGCCGCCGATTGGCATAAGACAGCATGCTGGCCTGTTGACGCAGGCGGGGGAGAAGGCGTTCGCCGAAAAAACCCAGCACCTCCATGCATTTCTGCCTGGCGATCTCCTCCTCTTGTCCGACCCGGGGAGGACGCACCAGAGCGCTGAAAATTCCGGTACTTCCCTTGAAATCATTGCCAACCATTACATTGTTTAAAACGGTCATCCGATCAAACAGGCGAATGTGCTGAAAAGTGCGCGCGATACCCTTGCGGGCAACCTGATGGGGCTTTAAGCCAACCAGCTCGTCACCCGACAGTTTAATGGAGCCGGAGTTCGGGGGCATTGTCCCCGTGATGCAGTTGAACAAAGTGGTCTTGCCGGCGCCGTTAGGGCCTATCAGGCTGATGATTTCGCCCTCCTGGATCCGGATGGAAACGCTGCTGAGCGCTTCCAATCCACCGAAATCTTTAGTGACGTTTGATATTTTCAGCAATGGCTTCATTTTTGCTCACAGGGCGGCGTGGCAATCGCGTAGCTTAAGTCCGTTTACCCCGGAGATGATTCGCTAGGATCTTCCGGTAAAAACTTATCTCCGCGAGTAAATACGGTCTCTTTTTCTTCATCAAACCAGGTCAGCCGCAGGCTGTAATCCTTACCGCCCAGCAAGCCCTGGCGGCGAACCAGCATCATGATGATCAGGACGCTGCCGTATACGAACATGCGATATTCCTGCAAAAAGCGAAATGCTTCCGGGATAATCAACAGGACGGCGGCGCCGACCACCGGTCCAATCAGGTTGCCCTGGCCTCCGAATGCCAGCATGGCCAGCAGGATGAACGATTCATATATATAGAAACTATCGGGACTGATAAACTTGACGAAGTGAGCATAAAAACTGCCGGCAATGCCGGCGTAAAACGCGGCTAACACAAAGGCTTGAATCTTATAACGGGTGGTGTTGACACCCATGGCTTCGGCCGCCAGTTCGTTTTCACGAATGGCCACAAGGGCGCGCCCGAAACGACAATTAATTAAACGATGCATGCTCGTGATCGTGATCAGCACCAGAACCAACACAAGATAATAGTAACCAGCCCGCGTGGTAATTTTATAGCCGAATATATTCGGTGGCGGTATATCCATGATCCCCAGAGGACCGTTGGTAAAACTCATCCAGTTTTGGAGAATCAGAAAAAATATGATATTAAATCCCAGCGTGGCCAGGGTCATGTATATCCCGGACAGGCGCAAGGTCGGTTTGGCGATCAGATAACCGCACGCCCCGGCCACCAGCCCAGCACCGGCCATGGACAGTAAAAAAGGGAAATTCAGCACCATCATCAGTTTGGCGGAGGCGTACGCGCCGATACCGTAGAAAGCGGCGTGTCCGATGGAAAGCAGCCCCACATAACCGTTGAGCAGATTCAGGCTCAGGGCAAGGATTACATAGATGCCGATGAAAGTCATAACCTGCAGATGGTAGAGGTTGGTGATAAATAACGGCGCAAGTGTCAGCAGCGTGATGATGACCCAATAGGGTGCATTGGAGAGTATGAAGCGCAAGGGCGGCGGCATCAATCCCCCCTTGCATGAATAAGCTCTTTGCCGCCGAAGAGCCCGCCCGGACGGAAAATTAAAATCAGAATCATGAAGATGAAAGAAATCATGTGGCGGAAACTGGAGGCCCCGAACTCGACCGAAAAGGTCTCCACCACCCCGATTAACAGTCCAGCCACGACGGCTCCCGGTAAACTGGTCAATCCACCGACGACACTGGCGCTAAAGGCTTTTAACCCGTAGAGCTGTCCCATGGTCGGATAAAACAAGTTATAGTATACCCCCACCAATACACCGGCCACGCCGCCGAGCATCGACCCGATGGCAAAGGCCAGCGCAAAGATGCGGTTGATGTTGACGCCCATGGCGAAAGACGCCTCATAGTCCTGGGCCGTCGCCCGGATGACCATCCCCAATTTGGTTTTGTTGATGAGCAGATAGAGCAGCAGCATGAGCGCGACGGTCACTCCCAGAACCGCAATCTGCAGATAGGTGATATACACGCCACCGATTTCAATCTCGCCCGAATCGATACGATCCAGAACCGAATAGGGAATCGCTTGCGTCTCCGGTCCCCAGATCAACTGGGCCAGGTTCACCAGAAGGATTGATATACCGATGGTGACCAGCAGCGAGGTGACATGCGGCGCGTCGCGCAGGAAATGAAACGCCAGGATTTCCACGATCAGGCCCAGCAGAGCCGTGGCCACCAGCGAGACCCCCAGGGCCAAAAAGAAATTCGGATACAGCAACCGTATGATCTCGAAACTCACATACGCCCCGAACATGTACACTTCCCCGTGGGCAAAGGTGACCATGCGCAATGTGCCGAAAATCATCGTAAAGCCCAGGGCCAGGAGGGCATATACCCCGCCCTGGGTCAGACCGTTGATAAGCTGTTCAAACAAGATTCGAGACCCGCGTTTTATGCGATGTTGTTTGCTATAAGGCGCCGGCCGTCAGACGACGGCCGGCGCGGTTTTAAGATCGCTTCGTTTTTAAGGTTGATAAAGCACCCACTTGCCGTCTTTGATTGTGATGCGTACCAGCTCTTTGGCCGGGTCCCGGCCCTCGGCGTAGGATATGCTGCCGGTGGCTCCCTGGAAACCCCTGAGACGGGTAAGACCCTCCTTGACCTTGGCCCGATCATCTACTCCGACCATATGCAGGGCCGCTACCATGAGGTTGGCGGCATCGTAAGCCAGAGCGCCGAACTGGTTGGGATCCTTGCCATACAAGGCTTTATACTCCCGGGTGAATTCCTGCGCTGCGGGGCGGGGATCGGTGCTGAAATAATTGGCCGGTATAATGATTCCTTCCACCGCCGCGCCACCCAGTTCGATTGTCTTCTGCGAAAAGAGCGAGCTGTTTGCCATTACGACGGGTTTGAAGCGCATTCGCTTGGCCTGGTTCAAGATAGCTGCAGCATCGGCGTAAAAGGTAGGCAGGTAAATCAAATCCGGATTTAATCGCTTCAACTTTGATAAGATGGCTGCAAAATCCTTTTCGCCGGGTACAAAAGCTTCTTCGGCCACCAACTCGGCCCCGAGAGCTTTGGCTTCAGCCACAAAATATTTATTGGCATCCACTCCCCAATCGTTGTTGATGTAGATCGTGGCCAACTTCTTTTTTCGCAGCTCATTGACCGCCCAGCGGGCATTGTAGGGACCCTCGTAGCCTTGGGTCGCAACCACCCGAAACATGTTGCGGCCTTTTTGGGTAAAACCCATATGCGAAGAGGTGGGTGAGAGCTGGGCCATGTTGGCACCTTCATAAACCGGCGCAGCAGCCATGCAGGAAGAGCTGCTGAAGTCGCCGATTTCGGCGATGACGTCGGGATCGGCCACAAACTTCTCGGCAATCAGGACCGATTCCTTTGGATCGCCGCGGCTGTCGGCGACGACCAGTTGGATTGATTTACCGCGTATGCCGCCAGAGCGGTTCACGCGGTCGAACACCATGGTGACGGATCGCTTGAAATCGTTTCCGTACTCGGCCCAGTCACCGGTCAGCGGGGCTGACAGGCCGATCTTAACCACATCATCATCAGCGATAGCAGTCTGGCCGGCTAAAAGCATGACCATTGCTGCAGCCATCACGATGGCCATAAATCCTGCAGGCGAATAGTATCTTCTGTTCATATTGTCCTCCTTTCTTAATGGTTGATAACGATGATCCTTGGATGAGGATGTTTCGGAGCCGCTTAACCACCGCTTTTGGGTTGGATGTGCAGATGGCAGCAGCCCGTCCTGCCGGGTTGCCAGGTTTCGACCCGAACATCAAAGCCGGCACCTTCAAAAGTTCCATAATCGACCTGGGCGGCAATGTTCAGCATGGTCGCCGTTTCTTTATCACTGAGGCCGGCTTCGCGATAGGCCGCCTTGAGTGGGCATTGCATTAATTTCATCTCGAGCTCCTGGCCATCGCAACGCAGAACTTCCGGGGAGAACACCCGGCCTTCATCCGGTACAATTTTATTGATAAACGTTTCTTTGAGGCCGTCCAGATCCGCCGGTGCGTGTTGTTTCAGCAGGTTGCTGATCTCCAGGCCCCGTTTGTAGATGGCGCGTTTCATTATGGCGATGGCGCGTTCCTCGCCGATTTCCTCGCGCAATTCGTTGAAGATGTGAAAATACATCATGGCGCGGTTTTTTATCTGAGCATTAAGCTGTTCGCGCAGTAACTCCTCTGCCATTGATCGCTCCTTTCCCCAGCCTGGGATGTGCTGCCGGTGTCTGATTTTCCCCTAAAGATTCAAGAGTTGCGCGGTTTCGTCAGTGAGAGTTTGGCGCTTTTCCAGCTAATCCTGCATAACTCGTTCTGCGGCCATATACTCTGACAATCTTTCGAGCGTAATTTTAACTTCGAAAGCCGCGCGGATTTCGTTGATATCGATAGGATTCACACGGGTTCCGAACCGTGGAATGACGGAAACCAGCTTCAAATCGGTGAGTTTAGAGAATAATTCAAATTTTTTAATATGATAATGAAGATCTATGACCGAAAGGTGAGAGTTGTCAAGTCGATTTTTTGGGCATGAACCCACGAAACATCGGGAGGACTGTGTGCGCAATTACGCACCCGTTACGCTCTGCGTATCGTCATCTATTTGATTTTTAAAAAAGGCTGCAGCCAGACTGCGGGCACTGCCGGCATTATCCGTGGCAAGCATCTTTTCGACCAGCTCAACGGCCCTGTTATGCTCCAGCTTGCGAATAATCGCTTTTACGCTCGGAATGGCATTCGGAGCCAGGCTGAGTTCATCAACCCCGAGCCCGATGAGCACCGGGACGGCCACCGGATCCGCTGCAAGTTCACCGCATACCGATACGGGCTTTTCTTGGCGATGGGCTTCATCAACCACCTTCCGAATCAGCTGTAATATTACCGGATGAAGCGCATCCGCATAATCTGCCAGGTTCGCATTACCGCGTTCGACCGCCAGCGTGTACTGGGTTAAATCGTTGGTGCCGATACTGAAAAAATCCATCCGCTTAACAAATGATGACATCAGCAGCGCAGCAGAAGGAGTTTCAATCATCATGCCGGTTTGAATCGGCCAGCGATGCGCTGTGTTTTCATCCGCCAACTCGTGATGAACCGAATCGAGGATCTTTAGAATTTGGTCCCCTTCTTCGACCCTGCTAATCATCGGAAACATGAGCCGCAAGTCGAATTGTGCCCCGGCTTTCAAAATGGCGCGCAGCTGCGTGCGAAATATTTCAGGATAACGTAGTGACAGGCGAACCGCCCGCAGTCCCAAATAGGGGTTGGATTCATCCGAAAGGCGAAGATAGGGGAGGGCCTTGTCGCCGCCGGCATCCAGAGTGCGCACACAAATCGGTTTGTTGCCGGTGGCTTTGGCGATCCGGCACAAGATATCCACCTGCTCGGATTCGGTGGGCGGTTGGCTGCGCTTTAAATAGAGAAATTCCGTGCGCAGCACTCCGACACCCTCTGCACCGTTTTCAAGTGCTTTCCGGGCTTCAAAGAGACTCCCGAGGTTGGCGGTCACAGTTATCCGACAGCCATCACGGGTGACGGCCGGCTGACGGCCGGATTTGCGCTGTCGGCTGCGCCGACGCAGCCAGTGCTGGCGCTGTTTTTTGAGATGCTCCGCAGCATTCGGTGATGGACGAATCCACAGGGTGCCTCTGAAGCCGTCTATCGCCAGCATTGTTTTTTTCGGTAAGGTTAGGATAGAAGGATCAACTCCCGCAATCGCCGGGATTCCCAGTGCTCTAACTAAAATCGCGCTGTGGGAAGTGGGTCCACCGGCAACGGTCACAATGCCCAGCACCCGCTCCGTATCGAGCATGACGGCATCCGTCGGAGTGAGCTCTCCGGCAATCAGGATCGCCGGGTATGGTAATTCAATGACGGTCTCTACGCTTTGACCGAGCAATTGCAGTAAAACCTGGCGACCGACGTCCATCACGTCGTTCGCGCGTTGCCGCAGATATTCATTCGAAAGTTTGCAGTAGGTATCGGCAATTTCCTGCACACCCTGTTGCCAGGCCGAAGCGGCATTTTCGCCTTCTGTGAAAATCCGCCGGCGGATTTTATCCAACAGCGCCGGATCCTCTATAATCAGAAGATGGGCATCGAATATTGCCGTGCGCGCTTTTCCCAGGGTGGGTTCCATGGCCTGCCGTCGCTGCTGGATAGTCCGGCTAGTATTATCCCTTGCGCAAAGTAAGTCTTCCCATTCCCGCTCGGGGTTTTGCGCGCGGTGTCCGGGAATTTTTGGTGCGAGTGGTTGATAATGAAAAACCGGTCCCAGGGCAATGCCTTCAGAAATGGCAACAGCGGTCAAGCCCTCCTTGTCTTCGGCAGCAGCAGGTTCGGGTGCCGTTATTATTTCTTTAGAAAAGGTTGGCAGTTGTTCATTCACCAGCGTGGCAAGAGCTTCTAATGCCTTTTGCGCGTCCGGCCCTGTGGCGGAAACCACGATTCGATCTCCGCGATTGACGCCCAACATGGCTAGGCTGTTTAGGCTGTCGGCCGAAACAGGATCTTTGGGGGAACCAAGTTTTTTGACCTGAATTCGAGCAACAAAAGTGGCCGCCGTCTGGACAAAACGGGCTGCAGGGCGGGCATGCAGACCATGCGCGATGTTAACCGCTAATTCGATTTCCTGCCAATCCGCCGCTTGGGGTCGTGCAAGGTCATCTGCAACAGGTTTGGCCAGTTTTTCATCCGAACCGTCCAGGTGTTGGATCTTGGGTGTTAAAGCTTGAGTCGCCTCGCGACAGACGGTCTCCAGGTCGGAGCCCAGGCTGATTTGCACGCCCGCCGCGATAGCCCCTTCGACAATTGGAGCGGCACAGATACGGATATGGGGGCGCATTTTTTCTGACAGCAGTTCCACCGCGGTTTCAGCACTGAGAATCGCACTGCCGAGATCCATCAGCACCACGACACCCTCCGGGCTGAAAACCGATTCGATGGCCTCAAAAATATTGACGGCATCGGTACCGAATGTCGTCCTGTTGTCACCGATCCCGCCCGCAGCGGACACAGGAATATCCTTGGAGCTGACCTGCCGCACCAGGTCCTCCAACGCCCGGGATAATGCTTTACTGTGGGAGACTAGGACAAGACCAACCATGGAATAAAAGATGCTCCATCATCGGCACATGTTTGAGCACTGAACTTTTTGTGCCGGAATACTCGTTAATGTATTTCCGGTGAACCCAAGCGCACAATTCACCGAATATTCTACCGACAAATCGGATTGGAACGATAATTTCAGGACACCTTACCTCTGGGAAGAATAACTGACACCTTTGGCTTAATTGGGGGATGTATATCCCCCGAGTTCGTAGACCAGTCGCAAATCTGTTCCGGGATATTTTTCTTCGGC
>Ga0126332_10000452_pt1 | contig 14802 bp, 14 predicted proteins | sample InaspJWI42metaG_FD_94482 | JGI IMG/M metagenome (GOLD analysis project Ga0126332, IMG submission 94482) | Marine gutless worms symbiont microbial communities from Oahu, Hawaii - Inanidrilus sp. 2 OAHU.JWI-42 metaG | ecosystem: Host-associated > Annelida > Digestive system > Unclassified...
CACTTCACGTCACCTGCGGGCTGACTGCCTGTACACCGGGATCAGCTCCGGGCCCAACGCTCGGTAACGAGTATGGGAAAACTTTACCTTTTTACCTTTTACACAATAAATCTATAATAAATCTTTCAGTCAATCAAAATATCTATCAATCTGTAAGCAAAGTCTAACAAATGACATATGATCTATGATTTGTGATCAATAACAATTTTAGTACAAATCGAAAATTCTCAACCAAATTCTGAAATTGGAATAAAATCAAAATGTATAATTAAGTAAGAGGCACATCAGACATCTTGAATAGAACATCTAAGTGCATACCTTTAGAGTTTCCATTCTAAGCTGCAAACTGTCTGCTTCCATGCCGGAGGCCTCACAACTGTCTCCCAGCTTCTCAACAGCCAAGACAAGTAAGGATGTGCAGCGATCTTTGGCAGTTGAATACTGTTCAAAATCACTTGCTGTCTGTTCCAGCTGAGAAATTGTGGCCTGTGTTACATCAGTGACAGAAGATTACATCAAAGCACTAGCAAGTTACTACCAGAAAGTAAGCAAAACTAAAAATAATAGTCAGAATAAAATTGGTGTAATAAGTTTATAGTAATTTTGATTTACATAAACAAGCACGTAAATTATTATTATCTTCATCATCATCATCAGCATCATCATCATCGTCACCTTATTGTTATTATCTAAGAATATCACTGAAGTGAAAACAAAAACCGAAACAACACGAGGGACAAATGCACACAACTACTACTCTAGCAAATATCCATTCAAGATCTACAAGTTTCATTTATATGTAACTGTGGAATACAGATTCCTTTGATTTTTACAGTTAAATCGTGAGCATGCATTACCTTCAGTTTCTTTGTGGTCAGTGAATAACAAGAACTCAACTGGAAGACACTGTGTGAACTGGATATTCCACTGCGAGGCAGTGCTTCTGCCATCGTGGCAAGAGAGTCCAGATCTGGTTGTTTCTGTACCAATTCCTCCAAACACTTCTGACAGGCATTCAGTGCGGAACTTGCATTATCAACACTACTCAGAACTGACGAGGAAAGGATCACCACTCTTGCCTCTGTACTATTCAGCCACTCAGCAAATGTGTTGAACGCCAAGTCAAACTCTTTCAAGTCACTGATACGTTTGTCTACAGCAAACGGTAGAAACAATGAAAACAAGCTACAACAGCATTCCAGTGTTTGGCAAAGTAACTTTTTCTAACAACAGCAAATAAACAAGCATCTGCCATACAATCATCTTAGAATGATGTATTCATTATGCAACAAAATTACTGCCATCTGCTTGTTAATTTAAAGTACAACAATGTACGACAACCAGAGTATATACATCTAGCAGTCAGCAAATAGTACAATTAAGCATATACAACACTGATATCAAAACGACTTGCCAATGTGAATGATAGTTGTGCACAGTAATGACTTGAGTGACTCAAAATCATCTTGGATAGCAGCAAACTGAGACTTCAGTGCCAACTGCCCTTCACTGCTTGTATGTGACATGACTGCATTCAACGTGCTTTCAACTGATTGCAGTTTTTCTTGCCCTTCAGGCAACGATAGCTGCAGTTCCTGGCACAGTAAGACAACATCGATGTTCTGACAAGAACGAGGGGACCTAAGTCTAAGTCTAAATATAAAAATTACAACAAAAGCTTAGCTAAATAAACAAAATACACATATGAGTACACTGAACTTTTACAAGACTGGCCATTTTTCCAAGCTCACTAAAGACTGGGCTAAGTTCTAAAGACAGCTGAATGCTACGGCACAAAACACACAAAACAAGTTCACAGAACAACTTCAACAAATCTCTGACAGTCACCAGTAAGAAACAACGACCAGTCACTGACCGTCAGTGCAGCCTTAGCAGCTTCTAAACGCTGCTCATCACCAACGACACTGACAGAGGAGTTCAGCTGACGACGTGCAGCAACCAGCCAATCACGAGCAAACTGACACTTAGCATCATAGTCTCGATGCTCTGATACGTATTGTTCACAGTTGACAACAAGTGTCTGAACAACAATCAATCCACAAACACACACAACAACAAATGCACACAACTACCACCACATCACAAATTCACGTTTAAATGACCGTTATTTCATTACTTTCTGCAGATTCCGTCACATCCATCAAAACAGAAACTACTGAGATAATTTGCACAATTTCACATATGCTGAATGTGCTTGCTGTCAAAAAAACCAACAGTATCAAAGCACTAAAAAGAAGAAGGAAAGGGGAGCTATGCTGGCTGCAATCATCAGAACATAACCAAACGGTTCACACATCACATAAATGATATCACATGTCACACACTACAAACAGTATCAGTCTGCCTCTGATCAAATGTGATAATTTTCATATCTTAAACCTGTTTGACTCAACATAGCATATGAATTCTAGCAGCACCACTGCTGATCTCATCTCAATGAAAGAAATGGCAACTTCAGCCTATGTGAATATACCTGGTTAATGCAATTCAGTAAGCTAGTAATTAAAAGCACTAAAGGGAGAGAGTTTAGAGGAAGTCAGCATTCCTGTCCACCTAAAAATCTTCTAAGACATTTGGTGACCTGCTACCAAAGTAAATATCCACAAGTGGCACTACTAAGTTTTTGAATGGTTATACACAAAGGTAAAAATACATATATACAGATATGCTTACATGAACAGCTTCATGAACAGCTTTATACTTCGCGGCAAGGTTAGTGACACGATCATCAGATGACGAAGCAGATGCATTAACACTATCAACCTGTGCTTCAAGTGCTTTAACTCTCTTATCAACTGACTGTAAACATGCACACAAATACAGGTTTGTATGAAGCAAACATAATTCCTTTTATTCTCCCCATACTCAATATTTATATGCTCAATTCGGAAAATTTACAGACATGTTTCCAAAACAAAACCGGCTAAAATATTAATTTGATATGAATTATACAAAACACCAGATACTAACAAATAGCTAATGCAAACTACATTATGATGACGATGATGATGATTATCAAATACAGAATACAACATTACCACATTACCTCACTTAAGCTAAACTTGGGACAGTTTTTAGTGCAATAAATGAGTGTATAAAAAACCTACCCTTGCACGTTCTGAGCAAGATACTTTCTCAGTCAATGTGGACTGCAGCACAGAAAGCCGGATCTGTTCTTCTTCTGCATCATGCAGTTGCTGAAGCAGTTTTGACACAGAGGCATCAAACTCATTACAGCTCACTAAAGCATATTCCATCTTGTCATGGGCTGAAGATATCTTGTCAACTAAAGACTCCCAGTATGCAACCAGAGACGATACAGCCTCATTAACTGCGATGACACCAGTGACCGAAGTACTGAGCAGGACAACAGTGGTAGCACTTCTAACCCTCTGAATACAGTCAGCACCCTCAGTGCTGCATTGGCTTGATAACTCATTCAGCTGGTTCAGTTGTGACTCAATAGAACTGTCTGCGGCAAGGCACAGTTCCAGTCGTGAAGCCACATCTTGACACCAGCTCTTGCACTCATCAAACACTCTATTATATGCCATATGATCGGAGACAAACTGACGATGAAGTCGTACTTGCTCCTGTGTCACCATCATCAACATCATGATTACTAATTACTAGTACTAATTTACTACCGATGAAAGTTTCCTAACAGAAATCTTCAGAAGTTTAGCAGATGCAGACTAACCGAGGACATGAAACAGGCCAGTAAAACAAAAACTACTTGCACAGTAGTAAACTGACTTCAGTGGAGAAGTAAAATTCCCAGACACTGGATTCGTCCCCTAAGAGAAGCAAACAGCATCAGCAAGTATTATCAATATGTTATCATCATTACAATGAAAACTCTAAATTCAAGTGAAATTAAAATTGAAATTTTCTTCCAAGTTCAAAATTCTCTGTATTATTAGTGGCAAGAGAGATAATAAAGAGCAGCAAATGTTGCATTAGCTGATGTTACCTGAACACTGGAAACTAAAGCTTGGAAGCGTCCTGTAAGCTGGCTGGCTTCAGCTTTGACCATCCCAATACTGGTGCTGGAGACAGCAGCAAGGGTATGAGCCATTCCACATATGTCATCAACGTCCACCTTGTGTAATGCCACATCATCACTCAAGGCCTGTGAAAAGTCACAGTTATAACACACACTACCTGTGAATAGTTGACATTCAGCTTTACTGCTGTCTTCAGTGCTTTTAGACAGCTGACTTGCACATCAAGTAGGGCCGGTAACAAATGCAACTATGATAATCACCAAAAGTTTCTGTAGACTTATGGTCCTTTCAACTAACCAGAATAACCCAGAAATAAGACTGTATGTTTTAACCTTAACATAAATGCTAAATATCAATGAATATTAAAGTATAATATTTTTATACACCGTGAGTAAAAAACAAAACATTCTAAACTCTTGCCCATAACTTCCCCAAATGTTAACCGATTTTCAAAACTCTTTCACTGACAGACCCAATGGTAAATTTGCAACAAACACATATTTAAATATCCCACCACACCTGACATGTCGCTACACTACTGTGTGAAATATGAATGTCAGAAAACTGGCGGTAATCTGAAATATGTATTGTGATTAATGATAAATCATAAAATAGCACAGCCAAGCATTTAAATTGTGATGAGTTGCTTCATTACAAATTTATCATTCAATTTGCTGGTGAAACAATTTTAAAAATCAGTGAATACTTGGCGAACTTACAAGCAAAATGGCTGATTGTGTCATACGCCCTATTCGCCTCAGACTTTTGTCAACAACGACTCAGAACTCGCCAGATAAGTTAATTAACTTGTGTATGACGGACAGAAACTATTACTAATTGTTGTTATGTTAAGAGGCAGATTGATGTGAGTTTATTATCAACAAATATCAAACTGCTGTAGACCAGTTTGACTAACTGACTGACAGACTTATGCCATCAGTGACTGACCAACTGCTGATCATGTACGGCATTTTGCTGCAACATCTTTTTCTCTGTTACAGCAGTTGTGTACAGTCGATAATGGGATTTTTTATATGACTGGTGTGAACATCATTTTGTAAGTGAATTAAATAATAAATATTTTACCAGACAAATATTTAAAACAGTTTTTTGAGTGGCTAAGTCTTACGTGGCAGTTTGCTTCAATTACTTCTTAAGCATTGCGAATTTTTAAACATAGATATTTCACAAGGCAGTGTAGCGACATATTTAAGGCGTGATGGAATATTTAAATATACATTTGTTGCAAATTTACCACTGAGTCTGTCAGTAAAAGACTTTTAAAAACTGGTTAACATTTGGGGAAGTTATGGGCAAGAGTTTAGTGTCGTGCTTTTCTGACTCACAGTGTAGAATAATTTTAAACAGCAATTTACGACATCCACCTCAATCATCTGCAGCTGTTGCTGTTTTTCCTCAACCGAGCTCTTCAAGTCCAGAGTTTTTACTGTCTTCTCGACACTATGCAACCATTCCTTACACTGCGCCATGCTCGAGTTATAGTCAGTCCACTGCTGTAAACACTGCTGCAGCTTCATTTTCACCTACAGTACAATCATATTGTCACCATCAAGCTGAATATACACAATAAATTCAGACAGTTCACTGCGTGTATTAAAGAAATAAGACTAGTTCTCTGTGCATGACAACCACATTACAAAACGTCAAGCCACAAGTATAGACTAACAAGTGACATTTAACACAGCACGAAAGCAAACCTCCACAAACAAGCCAGCATTTAACTAATATCTCTTTAAATTCATCAATAACAACATATCTGTAATGTATCACTAGCAAAGTTTAAATGTCAATAATACAAGTCAACTTAAGCTAATAAGTTAACAGCATCAGGATAATCAACATACACTGTATCTCAAAAAACGCCCATCTATATTTCTGAAAATAACCTGGTAAAAAATCAGTCGATCTTAATAATTTCTGATATACAGAATTCTGAAACAATTTGACGTAAATTGCACATTTGTGTGCCAAAAGAATGACATCACTAAAGGTCTCACCATTCTTTCTTCAAAACAGATTTCTAACACTGCTTAAGTGGCATGATGCATGTAAACAAACAGTGCAGCAACACTCACCTGACTGATGGCAGAAACCAAGCTGTTCCAGTCAGACTTACAACGTTCCACTTCACGCAGAATATTCTCTTGGCCTGACGATGACGACTGTGACATGACCGTCTTACTCAGTGTCCCTATGTCATTCAGCTTTGACTCACCATCACCTGTGATCTGCTCCACATCCTGCCATACGACAGCCACGATGGACAGTTCACTGTGACAGGAAAAACATTATAATACACTTTGCAGACTAACACACAAGGAACAGTGACAATTTCGTTATTGATCATGGTCCACAGAAGAGGTTAGTTTCCCAAGTGACACACACACACACACACACACACGTTTAACGGCCCTTTTTCCGGGACTACCCGGTAAGCCGGTACCAGAAAGGTAAACAATCTGGATTTTACTGAAGCAAGAGACAGTGAGTGGCAGTGGCATCAGCAGGGCCATATGCAAGTCTGCACCTCGCTGCAGACAGACAACAACACCAGCATCCCACCACTCAGTTTTTACAGGCCGGATGCCCTTCCTGCTGCCCAACCAACAGCGTCAAAGCACTGGAGGCAATTAGTTTCCCAAGTGATCCAAAACATATGGATATTTTTATTGTATTCACAAACACTTCAGCAGTTGACTGATGTAAAAAGTGAAATTTGGGAAAACCAGTAGTGATGCAATAAAGGATAGGCCAATGTCACACACTAATGACAATGTGCCAATTTCCAGACCTATGTGCTCTATGAGTACAATCTCATTTTGCTGATTGCAAGAATACTACAGTTCAAGAAGAACTGATGTACATTATGTATTAACACAGTAATTTATGCAGATTTTTCACCAATGACAACAGCTAATAATTATAAACAATTTTTTTAAATGTTACACAATGTTACACTTTACATATACTGAACAGCATGCAGTCATCGATTTAGAAAAAACCTTTAAAACTCAATAATATAGAACTGAAACTTAAAACTGAAAAAAAACTTCAGAACTACTAGTTGTTGACTAACCTGCAAATGTCCAAGTTGAACTTCTATTACAGGAGCATCACCAGAAGTGTCAGAATAAATGTCAAGCTTATCTCTCAGAGACTGAACAAAGTCCACCAAATCAGTTACTTTGCTGTGGTAATGCTGATGCTCAGAAACATTTGCTTCACACTGACTAATATGTGCCTGAAAGCACACACAATCAATGTAAAACACTGTGAGAGAAAAATTCAGTTAGTAACAACTGAAATAAATGATGAAAAGACTGATTCTATGTTCAACAGTAAATGATGACATGAGTTCAAGAAAGGACCAAACAGTAGAAAATTTCACACAAGTTACTGCCAAAACAAAAGCACAATTAAATATTTATGTTATGGTCGTAATCACTATCTATCAATTCATTTGTAAAAAAAGCGTAAAGTCCTTCCCAAGCCACAAGGATGCAAAGAGCAGCACTATCTGTGTTTCTGTAGCCCTCTGCCAGACAACAGCTTACACTGCGAGACCACAGATAAGGTACGATTCATTTGTATAACAACTTAAAACATAAGTTGCAAACAGATCATACCTCTGCCAATCTGCACAGCTGCTGATGTGTTGCAACAATGTCCTTCATATGAACAGATGGATCATCACTCTTCATCAACAACCTGATAGTCTCCCGCAGTCTATCAATCACTTTCTGGTACGACAAAGCATCTTCATACAATCCCTACTCACAATGCATTCAATGTAGCTAACCACTGGTCATGATAAATAAACCGAAAAATCACAAACTAGGCAACTAGCAGGTCTTCTACAGAGAACAAGTAACAGTTAGATAAACAGTGTAATATTTTTTGTAAAAACTCAGAAGATGCAACTCAGCAATAAACAATAAATTTCTTTTACAGCAATCATGTCAGCAGCATTCATACTACATTCGTCTAAAAATCACATCATTCTCAGCTGTAACCATTATTTATACCTTACAATTACAAAAACAAATTCACAAATCGTCACAAAATGGCATGTCTCGGAGACAAAATCTAAAATCTTCATCCAAATATGGATACAATTCAGAAGACAAACTAACAAGAAGAAACTGTCTTAACATCAAGAAATACAATGCAATACACAAGCTGCAATACCTTGAACATCTGCAGCTGTGCTTTCTTTTCATCAAGAGTGCCTACCAATGGCAGTTCATCACTGATCAGTGTTCTCATCTTAGCGAGCCACGCCTCAACCTGACGCATACAGTCCGTGTATGACATCCACTCCATGAGGCTGACGTCCAGCTGCTGCAGTGAGGAGGTCAGCTTCATCAACAGCTCGTCCAACTCCTGCTGCAAGGCACCTGTCTGCTGCTGAATCACCTCACGGCCATCGTGACTCAACACTGCACATAAGGTCTCACCGGCTTCAGTGCAGTGATCCAGAAGCTCGATGTGCTTCTGTCGACCATCATCAAGCAACTCCTACACAAGATATCATCCACCTGAGGCTAACTTGCCAATCAACTCACAGCAACAATGACAACACCAATGACAACAGCTAATAATCATAAACAAATGTTTTAAATGTTAAATGCTACAATAAGAAGACAGGAGAACTCCATCATCCATGTGTGGTGCCATCAGCAAAGGGCATCTGGGCAGCCAAACTCTGCTCCAACAAATAAATCCTCCTGTTCTCAACTGGGGGTGCCAACTAACACAGGCTGTCCTGTATGCCGGCTGTAAAATGGTTACTCTTACAGCTACTCAGTACTCGGTAGTAATTAGTAATCAGTACTTACCAATCGTTGGTGGCGTGGCACAGTGGTAGAACGTCGGTCTCTGACTGGCAAACTTTCCCTGTCCTGCGCTTGACCTGCAGCTGATGGGTGAGCACTAATGTGGGTAAACCGTCCGCGACAGGTCAACCAACTAGGCCAACTCAGCCTTTCATCCTTTCTGGGTCGATAAATGAGTAATAAGCTGGAATCAGATGTGTGCTGCCGTTTACAGGTAGTGCCATCTGATGAAAGCTACGGAGGTAACCACAGGACTGGCAGAAGGTAATGGCAGCCTACTGCCAGGTCTATGGCGTGATTCACTTCACGTCACCTTATGCGGGCTGACTGCCTGTACACCGGGATCAGCTCCAGGCCCAACGCTCGGTAACGAGTATGGGAAAACTTTACCTTTTACCTTTTACTTACCAATCACAGCAATAATAATTGAGCTCAGATGATTGTTAATGACATTACTGCACAACATCATATAAACAGACATTTTTAACCACTCTAAACTGCAACTCACAAAGACCAGCTGATGATATAAAGAAACTGTGATAGAAATAAACCAATGCCAGTGTCGACCTTCAACAGCTGTTGTTTTCTGACCAGATCTTCATGTGACTGACTCAGCTGCTGAGCAGTGTCGAACTTCTCACGTGCAGACATAATCCACTGTCTCACTGCTTCTCTTGCATGCTCGTAGTCGGCATGCAGTCGCAGGCATCTTTCACCAGTCTCCAGTGAATTCTGCATCACGGATAAACAGAATCAATACTTGGTTGTCTACACATAAATAACATGTCACTAAAAACTACATCATACTCGGAACAACTACTACTACTTAATGGCCACTTTTCCATGACAATCTGAGTAAGCCGGTACCAGAAAGGTAAAAGCAATGAGGCAAGAGATTATGGGTTTGGGGATGCAGTGACATCAGATGGACCATATGCAAACAATCTGCACCTCACTCTGACGGATAAGCACATCTCATCACAAATGAGACAGACAAAATACTGCTGCATTACACTAGTGTAAAGTATGCAGTAATAAAGAAGTGAAACCAGTCATTTCCTTAAACTACACGCCAACATTACCATGCTATGTAGTGATCCCGCTAGACAGGGATCAGCTAAGACATTTAGAGACAAAACCAGTAACACTGATCTTCTAGCTGAAGTCAGACAACTTTAGTTTTGGAGCAAGGACGTTCCTTCTGGCATGCACTCATGTAGACAACAATACTCTACCAATACAGTACCTCATTCTGACTGTGCATCGCCCAATATGTCAACAAGAAAAATCATCTAAAAGCAGTTTTTGCAATATACATCTTAACTACTCAGCTGAAAGCAACGTCAAGCAGCATTCTTCCAAAAATAATAACAAACACGGTAAATAAAACACTGTAAATAGCTAATGGCAAGTGGCTTTCAAGTAATTACACCAAACAAAAAAACGTCACTGGAAACTGACCTTTGCGATGTTAAGCAGGGCTCTGTACTTAGACTCCAGCTGCTGCACATCAGTCGCTACTCCAACAATGGGAGACACCTTGGCCAGCTCGCTACCTTCACTGACCACTCTCTCAACTTCCAGTCGATAGTCACTCAACTGCCGCACCAGATCCTACAACCCAGGAAAGCACAATGTTAAGAAGCAATGATACCATCGTACAAGAAACTTAGTTATTACAAAGAGATATCGCGTGTCAGCAGGAGCAGCCAGATGGAACGGCTACTACAACAAAGTACACTTAGACCAGTTGCAATAAGTGAAATAAGCTTAAGATAACCCAAGAACATAAGAAATAACATATATAATTTTCTATCAGCGTTTAAAAAATATGCCCTTATTTTTTATTGTTTGTGGAGATACTGGTCAAAAATTGGCACTTTTACTGACCCTTCTTGCATTTAGCATGCCTGATGAGAGTAACCCCACTGGAAAGTCATCAAGACCTTCAATGCAAAAACTTCAGAGTCTGTAGATTATCATACTTCACTGACTGCACGAGGATCGATTCTAGTACAACATGGCATGCAACGGACGAATAAAACTGCCATTTCAGTATTTTGCACTGCATATTGCACTATCACATTCAGTGCATCACTTTATTACAAAAACACTGCATGGACTAAATTTACTATTAGCTGCCTGTGATTGTGACAGTGCAACAACGTGTCAGTGTAACTTTACCTGGTATAATTTGATAAGCGGTCGGATTTCATCAATACCAGATATAATCACTTCCTTCTTCACAGACATTTCCATGTTCCTCATCCATTCATCCACTGTGTGGCGGTGCTCGTTATACATGGTCCACTGTCTGACAGCATCAGCAAGAGACTGCTGGACATTATTCAGATGTTCTTCTAACTGATGCCAAGTATTCTGTAAGTCATCAATACTAGCAAGAAATGACTGCTGACCAGAATTACCAAAATCTCTGGACACAACGGCAGCAGCATTCACACAGGCTTCGACCTTGGCCTGACCTTCAGGCAACTTTGTAGTGGCAAACTCAGTGATGCACTGCAGCCGGGCAGATACTGATGGCAAGTCGCCACTGGTATCTGAGTAGGCTGCTAGCTCGACAGACATGTTATGTACAAAGTCGCGAGCAGCACACAATAAGTCGTCATATGCCATGTAACTGGCAACCTTTTGCTCACAACGTTTCACTGCCTCCTGCACCAATCAAACACACAGTGATTTCACTACATCAACTGCTTTCTTCACAAAATACCTTATCACAAAATAAACTCACAATTATCGAATTAACAATATGACAAACAGTTGCAAAATAACTGCTAATAAAAAAAGACTACTCGCATAATCTGAGAACACTACTACTACCACCGTCTTTTTAACAGCCGTTCTGCAGATAAACTAAGGTCACCTGGTTCCCCCCCAGTTTTTACCATCTGCATATTCTCACTGAGAACTAGAGAACAATTGCACTTACAGATGGAGACAAGTGGCACATTTTCTATGGCCAGATGTTCTTCCTATCACTCAATCAATATGGCAATTGCCAATTCCAGTGGTGTACTACTGATTGTTAAACATCAATATGTTAACTTATGGCTACTATTAATAATAGTGAACTGCAACATGTTAGCTGTTTTATACAGTTTTACCTGGGTCGCAGTCAAAAGATTTTCATATCTGTTCTTAGTAGAAGACATCTGATCTGAGAAGGCTGCAGCATCTGTCAGTGTCTGAAGCTTGTTGACAGTCTTATCAACCACTTGTCTGTGAGATGAGACGTCTTTCAGTAATGACTTCACACCACATAAAGTCAGATTACAATTACTGAATGAACCTTTAAGGATGACTCAGAAGGCTGGATTGGATGCACGTGTCATACAACCAACAGCATCAAAGCAGTGCAGAAAACCAAAGCAGTGACATAAACCAGCAGTTAAGAACAAGTCGTCAAATGTGCACCTCTATCTAATACATGGTTCCTTGGGCCACACGAGTCTGCCCCCACGAACGGTATCTTGATCAGTTCAGCCCTCTCTGCAGGTCTCACTGGTGTACCCAATACAAAACACAGAGACAACCCACAGAATGTATAGCGACATCTACAGCAATAAGCCACATCTATGTGCTGCTGCTGCTGCTGCTGAAGTCCGTCGAGTTTGACGATGACGTTGCACTGCTACTAAGTGTTGCCGGTCTTGTCATGGGACCGCATGTGTCTTCGGAGTCCGAAATCGGAGGCACAGACTCTGCTGCACTTAGGACATCGAGGACCTGTCTTCGGCTTTGTGGAAGCTGTGTGACGAGCTGCACGTTGTTCTTCATCTATGTGATGCAGCCTTAAAAAGCACACTGGACCTCGTCCTCTCTCGATCCACTGACCCCCAAGAGAAGGGACCCACACCAGTTACAGTGGCTCTCCAATGCCAGTACCACTACAACCAGGCGGAATTGGATCGGCAGTTGTCCCCTGGTTTTCCTCTTCCAATTCCTCTGAACAAGGAATTTTGAAGACATACGTCACAGGCTGTCATGATCTAAATGACCTTCCTGTGACCCATCTAACAGTGTCAAAACAAATAAAGAAAACTTGAATACTAACCCCAACAAGAGAAAATCACCCACTAGCTCATCATTTCTGCATCCACCATGGCGGCAGTTCATCAACAGCTGTCAGTACCAAGACGATATACTGGCGGGAAAGAACGTCTCTATCATCTATTTTGTGTTAAGTGGGACGTAAAACCTTAACTCAGTCAATCACGAACAACAATAAATATAATTAACAATTTCTCATACCTGGAGACTTTTCAGATAATTTTTGCACTGAAATGGAGTTTCAATACTGCACTTCTCAGCATGAGCGAGTCGGTTCTCGGCCTGATCAAGCCATGCATTCAGCCGAGCCAAAGACGTGGTAAACACTTCCACAGCATCGACACGTTCCCGGCACTGAAGACAGTGTTCTGCAACATCCTTCAACAACTGATTCCACGTCATACGAGCACCTGCCAACTGCAGCCTGATGGCTTCACGACCAGACACAGCAGTGCTGGCCAGAAGTTTGTCACCAAGCTGAATAACAGCGTTCAGCTTGCCTTCACCAACTGCCATCTCAGCCGTCTGGACACAGACCAGTAGTAATACTGACCTATAGTACTGATACACATGAGACGTGAAATAAGAAAAAACACGTGAGAACAACTCAGTGCTCAGCCTCATCATCTCGGCTAACAAGACACTGCCCACACTAGCTGCTGAACGCCATGCTGAGGCGCCATTACTGCTAAGCGCCGGCGCCTGCCGCTGTCGATCAATATGTCCTGCCTGCAGGACGCTCAGCAGCAAACCTGCCGCATGCCACAGCGGCTGACGAACGACGGGACAGATGGATGGACAGACCGACGCCCGCCGGTTACACAGACCCTGCTGCATGCAGGTAGTGTCAATAACCGGGATCATAGATGTAATAGTAGAGCAAGAACAAAGTGTAACAAATGTCCAACAGCGCAGAATAGAAACTGTCGTCTAGAATTAATGATAACCTTAACTTGCTGCAACAAACTGAGCTTCATTCTCCCTGCTTTGCGTGTATTTTCTTCTTCCTATCTTCTCCTCCTTCCATTCTCTCTCGTCTCCTTTTTCGGCCAAAGTCACCCTCCATCTCCCACCTCTAACCCACTATTCCTTCCAGTCGCCATCTCCATATCAAAAGCCGTGGTAGTCAGTGATTAAAAATGCTGATCAACTAAAGGTATGCTACAGTAAGTGACACAAATTGCACAAATCAGCACTCGATTACGAACATACAGTTAACAGCAGTAAAGACAGAATACCACAACAGCAATCCTTAAAAGCTTTTGTAATGGAAACAAGAATAACTACTTTAGCACTGATGCTACAACGATGCTGCTAAGCAACACAGAGGATGCAGACCCAGTGGTCAGCAGATTCCCTTGTCGTGTCACTGTTAACAAGCTGCTGATGACAGGACTCCAGCCAGTTCATCAGTTCTTGGTAACTAGAGTCAAACATCTCGTGTTCTCCGGCACGTTTCTCACACACTGTCAGTTGATCCTGTACATACCATCAACTGCTGGTAACCACAGCTGCAGTGCAGCAGCATCATTGTATCAGCAAGCTAAAACAAATTAGCAAAGTAAACTGATCATCAGACAGCGATAATAAGAGCGGACTAAATAGTTCTGTGATATCTCAAAAGAATATAATAACACGATTCATGGCAAAAACGGCAACGGAAAAAAAGGCAACTGAAAAAAGGGCAACTGAAAAAAACGGAAATGGAAGAAACGGCAATCGGAAAATTGGGCAATTGGAAAAATCAGCAACAAAAAAATGACAGGGTAGGAAAACAGGGCACACAAAATTAATGTGTGAAATAACGGCAACGGAAAAAACGGCAACGGAAAAACGGCAACGAG
>Ga0126332_10000453_pt1 | contig 14759 bp, 6 predicted proteins | sample InaspJWI42metaG_FD_94482 | JGI IMG/M metagenome (GOLD analysis project Ga0126332, IMG submission 94482) | Marine gutless worms symbiont microbial communities from Oahu, Hawaii - Inanidrilus sp. 2 OAHU.JWI-42 metaG | ecosystem: Host-associated > Annelida > Digestive system > Unclassified | place...
ACTCGATCGCGTCATGGTTGAGTGCACATTGTCTATCACGCATTGCCTCCGACTAAATCTCCAACTTCATACCATCGATTTGGTCAGGACTTGTCGTATAAGTAGTTTCTGCACTGTTGCGTTAATTGGAATTGGCAAATTTCAACTGACACGACGCATCGCGCGGTCCCTCGGCGATAGCTGAGCTTCTTGTATCCGATAAGTTACTGCTTACTGTACACGATTAGTTTACGTTCTCCCATACACTAAACACAGCCTTGTCTTGAAATAGTGATGTTTACGGTTAACCGGTTAACCGAAAATTTTCGGTTAACCCGTTTGTCAATTAAGCTAACAAAAACCGACAATATGGCGACCGCGTTATCAGTAAAAATTAACTTTTGTGCAGTAAAAAAGTAAGTGCACAATTTATAAGTCGTCTCTCATTTGAGTATATCGAAAGTTCGAAACATTTATCGAAAGTCGAAACCAAGAAATCGACAACGCCCATCACTAATACATATAAATAATGTGGCGTAACTATGAGTGACGTCACGTAACTTAACCGTAACTTACTAACTTTTTGCAGTTTTGACAACACAATGGCCGCCGTCGGTTAACCGGTTAAAAACCGGTTGGCACTTAGCAGTTTCGGTTAACCGGTTAGCAAATTAACCGAAAAGAGCAACACTACTTGAAATGTCCAAAGATGTTACATATTCTAGGCAATGTCACAGAGTGTTTACTTTTAGTGTTCATGTTTCTCTCTAGAGCTTAGTAATGGCGCATCAAGTATTGAAAGCGTCACGGAAGGTATAATTACGTGAAAATTCCAGTTTGTCATTTGCTGGCTATGCGTTTTTGCAGCTTATTATATGATTTTTGAATAATTGACTATGGCATGTCCTTGGAAGTCATGTTTACATTACGTCGGGCCACACTTACATATTTCTTCTTCTTCCAGTGATGGTGTCATCTCGTCTCCATTGCGGGAAATATCGCACCACGAGTGTGTAGGCAGATGTGTAACGAGAAAGCCATGCAGCAAAGAATGAACAGTAACTTAAGATAAGCAGTGCAGCGCAGACTGATAAAAACAGGACAAATTCCTAACATTTAGGAAAATAAGTGTTAGTGTCTGGAAAATAGTCCAAGGTCAAGACATGGTTGCAATCAGTGGAAGACTAATAGGAAATCATATGTGGCGTATCAGTTGGCACCAATACTAGTGACCTTGAATGATGTTGAAGGTCATTTGCTTGTGCAAGTCATTTTAAATGGTAGTTCGTACAGTTGTAGAGCAGCAGTAGAAAAATTTCAGCTGACATAGCATGCTCGCATGGTCCTTCTGCGGTAGCTGAGCTTCTCATTATGTCTCCTGCTTTGTGACATGCATTTCTGAGTTCTTATATAACTGACACCATTGATTGAATGCACAAGACCTTAGATGTAATATTGAGCAGGAATGGTATAGTATTGTAGGTATTTTTTAGGGAAAATCTCAGTTTCGGACTTTTCAGTTGTCACGATAATGCATCATAAGCTTCATGTCTATACTACAATCATACAGTTTAATATCCTAAATTTCTAATACAGAATGAAACAAAATATTTCAAAGAGTTTTATACAAGTCAAGTGACTTGGTCAGAGGCTTGGTCAGCTTCAACTGAACTTTAGTCTGGCCAATCTATTGAGCAAGATAATATATGTTATGCTACTCTTGACGGTAATGTTCGCGGGAATAGATATATACAATTTTAGCATACAGACGAACCAAGAAATTGTCAATTACAACAGAAAAACCCAGGTAGGTTTCAGTGACAGGTGGACTGTGAAAACCTAGGTTTCAGTGTCAGTTTTAAACACCGCAGTAACACTACAGTCATGTTGGTGTTGTTGCAGCTTTTTGGCACAAGTTGCCGAGTGTTTCGGATTATTCGCCAACTGCATCTGCAGCATGGCCCATTGTCTGCTGCTGCCCAGGTAGGTCTAATTGTTATATGTGTGTGTGCACTGTGCAGTAGTGAATTGTGTCCTATTGACACTACTCGCATAGTATGCAGAGCAGGGTGTATGTAACGGTCGGGTGTCCGTCAGTCAATCTGTCCCATCATTCACCTGCTGCACTCTGCTGCTGCAGGTTTGTGATCAATTGCTGCACGGCTGGCACTCAGCATCAGTGGCGCCGCAGCATGGCTCTCAGCAGCAGATGCAAGCAGTGTCATGTTGACAAGGCGAAGCACAGGCTTGTTCAGTATTTAATTGGCAGTTGCTTTGGGCACACTGTTGCTACTGCTTAGTGACTGGTTCTACCTGTGAACAGGCGATAGATTGAAGTACGTACCTGTTATTTAGATTTTTTACACAGTCTGTGATAGTAATGGGCGATTCATCAAAGAATACAACTAGAACTGTGCAAATTAACGATTAACCACGTGATTAATTTTTAAAAGGGTGGGTGGGTAATAGTAGATCACACGCACACCTGACTGAAAGTAGCTTGGTCACCAGCTATGGCATGCACACACTGTGTCACATGCATACCTGCAGTTTTTGGTGTAGTGCAAACACAACAAACTCAGCATAGCTGGCTTGTAAATGCTGATGGTGCAGGATGACCTCAAACCAAGCTGCCTTTAAATGCACTCCTACTGTTGATTCGGTGCTGGGTCCAAAATATGTCGCAAGGGCAGATCAAGGACTGCCCGAGTGGAATTATTGGCCACCGTAACAGTGAAACAATTAGCGGATTGGTCTAACTACATCTGTGAAATGCTTGAAGAGTGTTTGAACAATGCACAACCCATCGGTGGACCAGGTACTGTAGTACGGCTGGATGAAGCATACATGCATGGAAGAAGAAAGAATCACGTTGGTCGTTTAATGCATGGTAATTGTGTAGCACCGGCGAGACAGAACTACTGTAGTCGAACGATTGGATCGTGAGTTTTTGGCATGTTTTTACTTTGTGCTTTGGTGTGCGCGTGCCATAGTCGGTGATGACAGCGATATTTTTATCAGCTGTGCACATGACCTGCTATAACCGGGTGGGTGAATGTTTCTTCTGGTACTGGTTCTCACAGGTAGTCCTGGACAAAGGGCCATTAAACAGTTGTGTGTTTGTGTGTGTGTGATCTTTCAAAAATTTATAAGTATTAGAAATTTTTAATTTGTCAAAATTTTGATTGATGTCACATCACTGCAAACATACTATAAACTCAATACATTGTCAACAATAGACAATCGTCCCAATCTCCAGAGAACATGAATACTTTATTTAGTCTCTGAGACTTGAAGAACAATTCAGCGGTTGTCTTGTTGCATTATATGACAGCAGTTAACTGTTTTTGCACCTTGGTCACTGACTAAAAAGAATAATGTCCTTTTTAGATTTGCGTTGTACAATTTTTAATTGAAATAAACTATTAGTTAATTGTTAAGTTTTGAAAAGTTTGTTCTGTTAAATTTTTTGATAGTTTCCAGCCTTAAAGAAAATGATACCATTCAGTTCAGTGCCAGAACCGATTCACTTCGATTCAGTTTGCTGCAGTCAAGTGATTGAACCATGACTGAGCTCGTATTGGTGTAAACTTAAAAGCCTTAATTTGGCATGATATGCCATTGGCAGGCTAGGACTTGTTGTATTCAAGCAATGTAGCAAATTTGAAGTGTTTGATCACGTTTCTGCACAGGTTGCCATCAGCAGGTTTGAACCTGATCACTATCTTCCGTATGAGCAGCTGCAGAGGAACTTGGAGGCAGTCAAACGAAGGTGAGCAAACAGCACGCACTCACATAGCTGCTTGTTATCCCACCTGGCTCTGCTGCAAAGCAGCAGCTAGTGGCGTAACTAAAGGAGGGTGGACGGGGCAGTTGCCCCCTGGTACAGCAGGCGAGGGGCCCACGAAACAGCCTCACCATAATATTTTATGACTACCGAGCATGAAAATGAGCATGATAAAGTTTGCTGGATGAGGAAAAAGCAACCTATCACATAAACTTTTGCTATTTTGGTTGCGAGCTTTTTTAGGCATTAACTACTCCATTGTATAGCATTTTACTTTTGGGGCCTATGCGCCCCCCCCTGAAAAAATCAGGAGAGGCACATTTTATTGCTTTGCCCCTGGGTGCCGAGAACCCTAGCTACGCCACTGGCAGCAGCCAAAGGCAGGCTCATGTTCTGCCTGTGTTTCTTATGTAGTTTTAAAATTTTTAATTAACGATTTATGTAAAACCAATTATCTCGACATCTGCTGGATCAGTCTTTACTAACTTTGCAGGGTTGGTAGAACTGCAGCCGTAGATGAACGGTCTTAAGTTATTTTTTTGATCCCAATAGAGGTTGCCATGGCAACCAATTTTTGTTGGTTTTATCGGCTTCTATACACAAAATTGGGTTCTCGTACCATTTGGCAGATGGCGTTGTACGGCGAGAAGTGCAAGTGCTGCACTGGATGCAGGCAAACCAGCTAACTAACCAATTAACAATAATTAACAGATGCTCAGATGGCAGTGTGGCATTAAGGTGAACGACAGATTTCCAAGTAATGAGCTGAGAGATTAGGAATAGGTGACATAATCTACAGCAAAACAGGCTGCGATGGTATGGGAATGTGTTGTGTAAAGAAGATAATGGTTGCGTGAAGAAATGTATGGAGTATGAAGTAGAGGGTTCGAGACCAAGAGGAAGACCAAAGAGGACTCCGAGAGAGGTTATGGAAAAGGACTGTCAAGCACGTCAGTTGAACAAGGATGATGCTATGGACCAATTAACAACAACAGCAATAATACATGATTTTTATAGCACATTAAATGCAGTCACAGGATACAGAGGCGCTGGAAGATACAGGTAGATGGGTGGGCTACTGACAGGCTTTGCCGTGCATCTAGTTTTCCGTTTGTTGTCAGGTTGAATCGGCCGTTGACATTGTCAGAAAAGATCCTCTACAGTCATCTTGATGACCCCGAACACCAGGTATGTCACAGACCAGTGCCTGCTGTTGTTGTATTCACAGTTTTTTTAACATGCTTTGTTGTATAACACTAGAACCAAGAGCTTGTTGCAGTCAAACCCCCTTAAGTGGATAGCACCTTGACGTGATTAAGAGTACCCACTTAGGCAGAGTATTCACTTATCCATGCTTTATACTTTACATTGTGTCTAAACAGGACCAGACAAATGATATCCATTTAAGCAGGTTATCCACTTAAGTGGTATCCACTTAGAGAGGTTGGTAATTAAATGGCAAAAGCCTGTTGTGATAGATAGCTACTTTTAGCGCATTCTGGAAACTTTTGTCATGCTCGCTTTTGTGATCGTTAGTTGTGGAAAATTTTTGGCAGGCTGTTTTGTGAGTGAGTGAGTGCATGGATTTGTGTAGCGCATAGTCGTCAAGAACCCCTAATGCGCTGGATGCTCTAGTAACATGCAAACAAGTATGTTTTAAGTAGATGCTTAAAACAGTCTGTGCTGCTCGTTGGATCCCGGATAAAATCCGGGAGTGAGAGGCCCCTCGTTCGTGACGCCACTGGGTTGGTGACAGATGTGCGCTAGGGTGGTTTAATTCAATAATGTGTGGTTGACTGCAGGACATCAAGCGTGGAGTGAGCTATCTACGGCTACGACCAGACAGGGTCACAATGCAAGACGCCACTGCTCAGGTTGTCAGCCTCTCAATACTACGCTGTCACTTGTACTGTTCCATACCTGCAGTGCTTTGACACTGTTGGTGGGCACCAGGAAGAGCGTGCAGCCTGTAAAAATCGAGTGACGGGTGTTGGTGTGGTTGTCTGGCCGGAGTGAGGTGCAGATTGTTTGCATATGGTCTAGCTGATGGTGGTCAATTTTTACAGACCGGATGCTCGTCCTGATGTGCAACCAACAGCTGGAGGATTTTGTTAGTGCAACGTTTTACTGCCTGCATGCCCTTGCTGACGACAGCGAGCGCATTCGGATTACGGAGAAGACACTGGAGTTGTCCCCAACGGTGTTGTCTACACTGTCTCCGTACCATCTGTCCATACGGGGAGAGACTCTAGGTTTCAGCGTCAGTTTCGGATAGCATGACAACACTACTTGTGGCTGTCTGCATTGCGTTGGCAGATGGCGATGCTGCAGTTTATTTCAAGTGGTCTGCCGAAAGTCGCCGTGCCATCCACGATCCACTGTGACCACCTGATTGAGGCATACGTCGGTGGCGACAAGGACCTTGCAAAGGCCAAGGTAACAGTGCTGCTACCAGTTAGATGAAAATCCTATTAATTTAATACACTCGATATACTGTAGTATGCCGAATGACTTATGTTTCACTTGTGTTGCTTATTTTATGCTTTCAGTGCTTTGATGCTGTTGGTTAGGCAGCAGGAAGGGCATCCGGCCTGTAAAAAACTGGTGGTGGGGTGCTGGCATGGTTATCTGTCTGGAGCGAGGTGCAGACTTGCATATAGCCCAGCTGATGCCACTGCCACTCACTGTCTCGTGCTTCGATAAAATCCATCCAGTTAAGTTATTGAACAGTAAAAATGAAAAATTAATAATGCTGCTGTAATCTGCTTTCCACTAACAGTTAAAGCCACAAATCAAATGGGAAGGCACAAAATTTTCTGAAATATGTGAATTGCTTATTGTTGCACTTGCAGCTAATTAAATGAGCTAATTAATGTGACAATACTGTCAGTTAGAATTAGCAAATTTGCCAACTAAGTAAAGTTACGATACCAATCAGCTTACTCACTTGTTGACTGATGTAATTACAATTGGCAATATTGCTAACTGATTCGCAAACTAATTTAATTAGAGTAATGAATTAATTATCCAGCACTGCAAGGCAATATACAGATTTTGCCGAAAATCTTGGCCTATTTTGAAGCATTATGGCACTTCTAATTTTTGGTGTAGAAACATTCTAAGAACATGACATGAAGCAAAATTTATATTACTGAATGAGAACTTTAATTTTCTAACTCGGTTATTCTGCCTACTGTTTTACTGTGATACATTGAGAAGTCTGCAACCCCATACTGACTGTAGTGCGCCCGGATTCACTTGTTGATTTTGGTGCTATATAAATCGTTTGCTTGCTTACTGAACTTCCCTCCTTTCTTTTTTCTTAGTTATTTTCTTTCTCAGTTGTCTACTTCTTTGAGAGTAGGCCATTCCGTTTTCAGGCCGGATGTTGTAAAAGGCGACTAAATCTGGCTTTATTTTTTGTGTTCATTTTGTGTTGTGATATATTTTGTTATGGAAGTATGTTTGATTTAGTTTTTTAGTACCGAGCCAAGAGATTGACTGGGAAGACGTCTCTGAACTGACCTGTTTCATTTCCGGTCAGATGTAAATCCTTGACTCAATCAGTCATAGGCACAACCACATCTGAAAAGTTGGGAGGGGCCCTCGTGGCGTCCGGGTGGATGCCAATCCCTTCATTTTCATCCTCTGTCTCTTCCTCCTCTTCTGTTGCTATTTGCTATACCACTCTTTTACCCATTTCTTTCATACCCTTTCCTTGTTATATCCAATTAGGGAGTCTGTGTAAACGCAATAATCTCATAAGTTGGAGGGGACGCATCCCGCGGGTCCCATTGGGTGGTTGTGCCCAAGCATTCAGTCAGTGATAAGTGATCTGGTATGCTCCGCCGACAGGACATAAACCGTGAGGTGTACGACTTCTTGTCTTCGGCCGGTGCTAAGTACGGAGTCGGTTTCTGGAAGCCTGGCAGTGGCATTATACACCAGGTTAGTTTGGTCATATCTTAAGTAAACAAATAAAAATTGTCGGAATAGAAACAAGCGAGCTGTTGCTTGCTCGCCTGTTTTATGACACGCGTGATATTAAGTAATAATATTAATAATAATATCTGACAATACAGCTTACAGCAGCAGCTGACCAGTGCGATACAACAACAATCACCGTTTTGTGGCCATTGTACAGGCAGTTAGCTGGTATCTCCAGTTGAGAACAGGAGGATTTTGTTGGTGCACAGTATGCGCTTTCTGACGGCAACTTGCACATTTGGATTAGGGAGAAGATGCTGGAGTTTTCCTCGACAGTGTTATCTACACTGTCTCCGTACCTCCGATACTAATGTGTGATAGAATAAGTAAATAACTTACAATAAGATGCAAAAATGGCAAAAGCCTAGTGATCTGTGATGTCATAAAATTTACTGAATAAAAAGTTTAAGTTTTAAATGTTAAATACTCCTTGCTTAGATACTCTTTCATGCAGCCAACGTCCATGAGGTGTCAATCATGTTAGTTTGATTATCGACGTTAACTTCGTGTATATGACGAACGACGCTAACCACTGCACCATGCCGCCAACCATAGAATACATGGTCTAGTATCTATCAATAGGCATCGGTGTGTGTGCTGTTAGATAGTGCTGGAGAACTATGCATTTCCCGGCGTCGTACTCATTGGCACCGACAGTCATACGCCCAACGGTGGTAAGTAGCGTCACTGTTCGAGAATACATATTTTACGTTTTTTTTCAGATACCAGAAATGTGTTTTTTGACTTTTTAAAAACTGACATATCTGCCGACTTCGGAGCAGTGGATGCAGCCACGGTTATCGATCACGGCCAGATTTGGCGCACTGGGGCAGACCCTTAATGTACGGCTTAACGGTAGATGCCAAATTTTGCCCGGATTGGTTTATTTTGTCACCCTGGAGGGGCAAAAAATTGCCAAAATGCAGATATTTTGACAAAATTTGTAATGTTTGAGGGGCATGTGTCGAGACATGCAAGATTAGATCCCATTATCTCAGCTTATGCGCCAGATTTTTCTGCATCAGTTTTGTTGCCCTCAATGGCCGCCAGTATACCACAGTTTTGACAATATTTTGAAATTCGTGGGGCTCCTGTACCCACCGCCCGCTACCAATTATGGCCAAATTTGGCATCGTGGAACAGACCCTAAATCTACACTTCCCTGCCAGATTTCATCCAGGTTGGTTTTCTCCGTCACATGTGTAGTATGCATGCATGCCAACTACTGGTCCTACTACTTTTGGCGCTCGCAGTTTTAGCGTTGCAGCCGCTAAAATTTGGAACTCTTTCCCTCCATCTCTCCGTACTTGTACCAGTTCTGATACCTTCTGTTGTTACCCCAAGACCCACTACTGCCAGCACTTAACTCCTTTCTTCTTACGCCTCACATTCAGCTTTTGCTGACCTTTATGTGCATTTATAAATTGTATTTACTTACTTACTTCTTTTAGTCTGCTTGTTTGGTACGCATCCCAACCACCAGACCTGTACTTTCGGCACACTGTCGCATATTATAGTCAATTTTTTAATGGTATGTGTGTACGTAGGCGGTCTGGGCGGGCTGTGTATCGGTGTTGGTGGAGCGGATGCTGTGGATGTCATGGCTAACATTCCGTGGGAGTTGAAATGTCCGCAGGTAATATAATATATGCACTCATACATGACTTGCGACAGACAGACGAACTCATGGCTCACATTAAACATCTAAATAGCTCTGCTGCTTCTTCTTGGTCGACAGTGCACAGACTTTAGTGGATTGAAGACTCCAGTGCACGGGTACGATACGAATGTAGATGATGAAACGGTAACACTTACAGATGAAACAATAACTTGATAAACTTAGGTGAATGTAGCAGACACGACATGAGCGTTATCGTTTTGTGTTGTCTGGCTGTCGCGACGATGGCATTTACGTGTTAAGTAAGCAAAGTAAGCACTGACATTGTGTCATCAGCCACATTGCATGCATAACAGATGCAGCCTGTTGCTCGAGTAGTCAACTTCCATTTCCAATATCAACTGATGATGCGGCATTCACATTTGACGGTTAAAATAGTTAATCTTCGTCTTTGTTCTGACCATCCCCAGTGCCCTCATCTTCAGAACAGCAGCAAATATTCACGAATATTTACGAATATTAAAATGACCTAATTTTACTAATATTAAACCTTTGAGTCACGAATTCTCGTTCTGTGTTGCTGTTCATCTGTGACATGCTAGTCACGACCAAGAGTCCCGCAAAAATGGATGAACCGATCGAGGGGTCGAGATGCTGCTGGCGAGGGATGGACTCATGGGCCCAGTGAACCGTGTGGCGCCACCTAACAAATACGATGGATTGATCTGTACGGGACAGCGATGTGACTTTAGTAAGGCCAGTTGGCTTTCTCTCGCTATTTGCAGTAGCTTATCGTTTGCCTCTTCTAAGACGAACCTTAAGACGTATTATTCTTTCCGTGCTTTCCTTTAGACTTACCTCACCATCTTCCCCTCTTGCAATTGCCCACACCCCAGATTCGGCCCTCCGGCCGACCATGCACGTGTTACAAATGATTGTATTGTATTGTATTGTATGTCTGGTGGTAGGTGATTGGTGTGAAGCTGACTGGTAAGCTGAGTGGCTGGACGTCTCCCAAGGATGTGATTCTCAAGCTGGCTGACATTCTCACTGTCAAAGGCGGCACTGGAGCGATAGTGGAGTATCACGGTGCTGGCGTCGACTCAGTCTCCTGCACAGGTGAGTGATCGTTGACTCAGTCTCCTGTACAGGTGAGTGGTCGTCTATTTATTCTTCTGTACAGGTGAGTCATTGTTGACAGTATCCTGTACAGGTGAGTGATTGTCGACTTCATCTCCTATACAGGTGAATGATAATTAACTCCATCTCCTGTACAGGTGAGTGATCATTGACTTAGTGTTGTGTACAGGTGAGTGATTGTTGACAGTATCCTGTACAGGTGAGTGATTATCAACTCAATCTCCTGTACAGGTGAGCACAGATGCAGCCTGTAGCTACAGATGTACCATGGTCTTTCTCTCTGTCTATCTGTCTGTTGGACACGACTGTGAGATGTGCTAAAATGGCTGAACAGATCAAGAAGCCCTTTGGGTTGTGGACTCTGGTTGTGGACTCTGTGCAGTTGTCCAGAAACAAGTTCTAAGTCATCACTTATTCAATGTTTGTGGATGGGGCTGTTGACCAAAACTAACGAGCACACTAATACCAATTACAAGTGGCAAAACTGCCCAACATGTGCATAAAACAGTACAGAAACTGTGTTCAGCTGCAAAATCACGTTTGACTGTATGTAGATAGTGTAAACGTGTTCAACAAACTTCTAAAAAAATTTAACAATAAAATTTTGCACTAGCCTTTATAAAAACAAACAAATAAAAACAAAGGATTAAAAGACCATAAAGCGGCCAAAGGCAACAATGTAAAGACAATGCACCTTATCTCAATTGCTGGATGTACTAGTAAAATCAAATTACTACAGCAACACTGACAATTACTGTAGACCTAAGCAAAGACTGCTAGTCATTGTTGAAGGCAGTAAACTCTGCAACAGCATAACAAGATTTTGTGGGTGCTTGTGAAGAGTTCCTGCTAAAACGGCTGAACAGATCAAGAAACCGTTAGGGTTGTGGACTTTGGTGGGCCCAAGGATATTAGGTGTTGGCCCGGATCTCCCTAAGGGGAAGGGGCAATTTTGGGGGTTGTTTCTCTCATTCAGAATGCTGTATAATAAAGAGATCTATTTGAACGGCCATATACAGTATCCATTACCCACAGAAGTCAGTTGGCCTTGATAATATACAGGTGTAGTTCGTTACCAGGTACACCTCACATTTACGCTAAATCAGCAACTTGTAGCAGTGAATTGTCTGGCTGACGGCATAAACAAAGAATATGACATCACAGGCCACGGCACGTGCAGTGAATTAGTGATGTGCCATTGAGAAAATTTGTCACTGTTTAAGCAAAACTTTTCTGGCTGAAGCATTTGCACGATTCATGTGCAGGTGGTGCAGCCTTATGTCAAACTACTTTGACCTCTCGTTTTTACCACGCAGCGAATGCTAGCTCAGTATTTGCTGTCATTGTGTGCCCGTCCATCCATCCGTCTTGTTTGTCAGTATTGTGTCGAAACGACTGGTCGAATCGAGCTGGTTTTGGCGTGGAGGCTTCCTTACCTATCCCACACTGTGTTGTAAGGAAATTTGGGTAACTCCAAAAATTAAGGTACTTGCCTGTAGGACTTTGTCCCAAACTCTGGACTTAGAAAATTTCACCATGGCAAGTCGATCGCACTGTCGTCAGTCGTCGTCGGTGGTCGAGTTTGTTGACACCTATACTACAGTCGACGAGTCATGGCTGTTTACTACAAGTTGGTCAACTGTAACCCTCTAACTTTATTACTTCAGTTTGCTGTGGATCTGTTGTACAACCTGTTTGTAAAGTTGACAAGATTTCGACTGACATAATGCGTCGCACGGTCCATCTGCGGTAGCATAGCTTCTTGTCTAGTATAGTTAGTTGTTGCTGGTGTATTCTGTAGGAATGGCGACGATCTGCAACATGGGTGCCGAGATCGGTGCAACGACGTCCGTTTTCCCCTACAACTTCCGCATGCGCGACTACCTCATTGCAACTGGCAGGCAAGGTATAGCTGGTGCCACCTGGTGAATACGTTTGAATGATCTATGTGGCAGCAGCAATATGCAGTTTTGGTCATTTGGATGATGTGCACACAAGCAGTGACGTTAACTCAGGTTCTCGGCACCCGGGGGCAGAAGCAATGAAGTGCCTCCTCCTGTGAATCCCCCTGAATTTTTTTTTTGGGGGGGGGGAGGGCGAACGGGGCCAAAAAGTAAAATGTTATGCAGTGGAGTAAGTTGGCTAATGCCTAAAAAGTTGGCAGCCAAAATAGCGAATGATTGTTGGATTCAGCAAACTGTAGCACTCGCTTTTGTGTTTGTTAGTCATAAAATATTTTTGGTGAGGCTGTTTTGCGCCCTTTGCCTGTTCCCCCGGGACAACTGGCCCCCTCTATCCTGCTGTGCTTACGCAACTACTGCAGTTGGTTTGCTGTTTACCGGCCATCAATCGTTGTCTGCCTCTTGCCGCAGCCTGGTCAAGAGCAGTAGATATCGATAGCTGTCGGTGCCTTCGTTGCTGTGATCTGCTGCAGACTCGTTTCTACTAGTAATAATAATAATAATAATAACCATGACGATGTTTATGGTGCTGTCATCATGACCAAAGTCATTGCGAGAGTTCACCCAGTTCATTTGAAGTATGTAGACTATTGAGTGATCGAGTGAGTGCATGCGTGCGCGGATTTATATAGCGCATAATCGTTAAGAACCCCCAATGTGCTGGATGCACTAGTAATGCATGAACAAGTGCGTTTTAAGTAGAGGCCTAAAAGAGTCTCTGCTGCTCGTTGGATCCCGGATAAAATCCAGGAGTGAGTTCCAGGCCATCGGGCCAGTTACTGAGAACCCCCGACGGCCGCAAGTGTTAGTGGAAATGCGGTATGGCAAGTAGATGACGGTTGGCGGTACACAGCTTGTCAGCACTGTTATTTAGTTTTTCAGTTTCTGTTAGTTATAGTTAACTTCCTTATTTGAGCTACTGCTAAAGTTACAGTGGTCTATGTTTTATTGACACTGCCTCACATAGTATGAGGCAGGGTCTATATAACAGTCTGGAGTCCCTCTGTCTGTCCCATCTGTTGACTGTCCCATCTGTTGACTGCTGCAGCATCATGTGGCACGTTTGCTGCTAAGCGCACCGTGGATAGGCGATGTCAGTCGATCACTGCACAACAGCAAATGCAAGCAGTGTCATGTTTGCAGCCAGTGTATGAGGCTTAACACAGACTCATTTAAGTTATTTTGCTGTTTCAGTTACAGTTTTTGAGACTTTGAATCACTGGTTGTGAAACACTAATGTCAGCACTGTTAAATGTACACCATGTCTCAAAAACATTTTTTCTTGAATAACTCTGTCAGAAATGAACGAATTTGAATAATTTTTGGTATACTGTGTGCTAAAAAAAATTTGACGTACGGGTAGGCAATTTTTCTTTTGTTTACCTCACCTGTAAAATGTAGCCACTGTACCTTGAAATTCACCAACGTCTTTATTCAGAAATAAGTTGTCTTCAGTATTCTCAGCTACAGTTGGGTAAGTTGTCGTAACCAGAAATTGGATTTACTTTTCTTGATAATGAAAACTTCTTTACTGTAGCTGTTCTATGAATTTACGGAATGAACTGATATATGCACCAGACTCAGTGAAACGGCATAACATGCATAAAATCTGTGACAGTCGCATCAGCTCTTTGTTGAGACATGGGCGCTAGCACACCACGTTGATAGATCAGTATCGAAAAAGATCGAAAGGGTGTGTCAATGCAGACGATAGTAAGATAGTAACTTTTGACAGCTCTTTCCTTCAGTGTTTGTCTGTTTTCTGGTTGACATAATAGCCAGCTATTTTTTTGCAGTTGTCTGATTTTGGTGTGAAACTTTGATGATTGTGAGGTGACAGTGTCGGTTGTGATGGACAACCATAGTGGTTAATGTCAAATGTCTTCAGGATTCTGTGTACCACAAGTTATTGAAATCTGTTTGTCTTGACTGAGTTATGCAAAAAGTACGGTAGCGGTGGCAATTTTTTCTGAGACACGGTGTAGTTTTAAATGGTACGTGTCGGTACCTTGCTGTGTTAGAGATTGCGTCTGCAGCTGACGAGTTTCACAAGTCTCTGTTGACGGCCGATGCCGACTGCAGCTACGACAGCCTCGTTGAAATCAACCTCGACACGGTCTGCTCTCTCTCTCTCTCTCTCTCTCTGCTTTTTATACCCCCCGCCGTACACACACATACCCGTTTAACGGCCCTTTTTCCGGGACTACCCGGGTGAGCCGGTACCAGAAAGGTAAAACCAATCTGGATTTCACTGAAGCAAGAGACAGTGAGTGGCAGTGGCCATATG
>Ga0126332_10000454_pt1 | contig 14754 bp, 10 predicted proteins | sample InaspJWI42metaG_FD_94482 | JGI IMG/M metagenome (GOLD analysis project Ga0126332, IMG submission 94482) | Marine gutless worms symbiont microbial communities from Oahu, Hawaii - Inanidrilus sp. 2 OAHU.JWI-42 metaG | ecosystem: Host-associated > Annelida > Digestive system > Unclassified...
AGTTTACCTAACCTGGAGATGGTTAGAAATTACACAGCGGCCAAAGGGCGAAGCCGATCCGTGCGGTAGATTAAGCTGACTCATGTTGGCTTTCGAACGCACGTTAAAATAGCATCTCGTATCGTCTCGCATCATTTTTTCGTCACACCAAACGTTTGACTACAATGTATACTTTGCGGAGCCGCTTTCAGGCCTCCTCACTCCACTTCTCTGCGTACATTTGCAGCGGTGATCTGATCACTCAATATGAAGACATTTCGAGCACTGCCAGCATAGTATGGGTCTATGTATAACGGTACGGTGTCCTTTTGTCTGTCCGCTGTCCGTTTGTCTGTTCCAGCACCACAACAGCAAACCCACTGCTGCAGGTTTGCTGCTCTGGGCTTGGCGGGCAGAAAATATCGAGCGACTGCTGCACGGCTGGCGCTCAGGAGCAGCGCCGTGCGGCGGGCAGTGCCTCGTTGTCAGCGTACGTTGGAAGCTGAACGCAAACTCGTATTTGGCGCTCGCAATTTCAGCGTGGCAGCCCCTAAAATCTGGAACTCTCTCCCGCTATCTTTCTATACCTGTACTAGTCCTGATTCCATCTGTCGTCACCTCAAGACCCACTACTGTCAGCAGGCCTTCCAATCCACTTAACCCTTCTCCTCTTGCGCCTCAGATTCGGCTTTTGCTTGTGCGCGTTTATAAATTATATTTATTTACTTACTTACTTTTCTCGTTTTAACGCCTTTAATTTTGTTTTAGATGTCGGTAAACGAGTGTCGTATTCCGCTGAAATTGCGTTCACACTATTGAGTTGTTGATTGTTGATGCAGCTACATCTTGTCATAGAAGCTAGCAGTGTTTCTGGGTGACGGAGATCACCTTTCATGCTTTGATACCGTTGATTAGACGTCAGGAAGATCACCCGGCCCGTAAAAATCGAGTGATGGGTGTTGGGGTGGTTATCTGTCTGTCTGGAGCGAGATGCAGATTTTTTGGCCTGTGGTCCAGCAGATGCCAGCTTGTGACATTTAAGCCCATCATCTTTAGGGTTCAATACAAGAAGGTAAGCTATTGCTGAGGGACCGCGCGACGCGCCATGTCAGTTGAAACCGTGCTAAATGTCGCACAAATGCTCGTCGAATTGCATTTGATAAGTCCTGCATTACGCGAATGACCTTCAAGGTTATCCAAGGTCATTGGAAATGTCACGAATAGGTAAGCCATATGGTGCTTCCTATTAGTGGTGTGTAGTAACAACGTATCTATCTTGCACCATTTCTTTGATACTACCACTTTTAGGGTGTATGTGACTGCCTGTAGGGCGCCTATCCATGAAAAAGTCTTTCATTTTTGAAAAACGGTTGTGATTAAAGACCATAGATACTTTCCCATCCATGTATACACACAGAGTAGTTAATACGTGTTATATCATTGAACAATAGGAGTTAGAAAGGTTTAGAAACGGCTAAAGTGACATTCAAGGTCACTCAAGGTCATCGACATTTGTGCCATTCGATAAGACACATGTGATTTCCTATTAGTCTTCCATTGTAACTATACCTCTATACCTCTGAGATATTAGCATTTATTTTCCAAAAAAAATTAACAGGTCACATGGCCCTGAATGCACCCCCATACTGCAGAACTTTAACATGTGTGATGACGGTACTCTACGTTCAATACACAAACCAAATTTGAAACGTCTAGCTTCGTCCGCTCCAAAGATATGGCCTGGGCCCCAAAAAGTAGAAATGGGTCAGTCATGTGAGGAAAATGTGTCACGTGAACCTGACCACATCCCTTTCAGGGATGACTTTTCAGGCTGGGACTTGCTACCATTAACCTACAGACCAAATTTGAAGTTTCTACCTACAGTCATTACAATAATATGGAGAGCAGTGCAAAATGTATGCATCGGGGGTAGTTTGGGGCACTTAGGGGTCACTCAAGGTCATCTGCAATGTCACCATGCCATTCGATAGAGCGCATTCGACTTCTTATTTGATATTTGACTTTAATAGAAACTATGCGTCTATCTTGTACCGTTTTCGAGATATAGCCAGCTATTTGTCGAAAGTCGCCGATTTTGACCCAACCCCCCTGCATTTGGCGCCCTCGTAGGGGGTGACCCCGGGCAAATTTCGAGGAGATCTTTGGCGTCAGAAAACTAGATCCCCTGGGCTAACGTTTGGTGTTGTTTGCGTGATCCTACGTTTAGCCGTTTTAGTAGAACACCGACTTGTGATAGACAGACACAGACGGACACAGGGCCACAGCATATACCGCGCTAGCATAGCGTTGCGCGGTAAAAGTCCAGAATGGTTTTACAGGCCTTCCAACAGAGGCCAGTAAAGGCGGTGTTTGTTTGTTTATTCCCGTTTGTAGGAGCAACCGGGGCAGCTGGAACTCCGGGCTCAGTGGGTGCCACCGGACCTGACGGCGCCGCCGGAGCAACCGGCTCATCAGGGGATCCTGGACCGGCCGGGGTCCAGGGTGCGACTGGCAGTTCTGGCACCGGCGGTCCTAGTGGATTCACCGGGCCTTCTGGCGCCGAAGGAGACACCGGCGAGTCAGGAGCACCGGGCCAGCCGGGACCTGTCGGTGACTCGGGATCGCCCGGACTTCCTGGCGCGACTGGACTGCCTGGTAGACCTGGAACGGCCGGCAGCATCGGCGCAGCGGGCAACCAAGGAGCAACTGGCTCTGCCGGCGACACAGGCCTGTTAGGTTAGACACATCCAGTCCAATCTAATCCAACAGTAGCATGCACCATTGCGAGTGCGTAGCGCTGCGCGAAGACATCAGTCTCCAGAGAGGCCAAGTTTGCACAGATCTCTAGCCTCATACGTATATCCCAAGATCCGGCGAAGACAGATCATCATGGATGTTCTTCATCCAAGTTGTGTGCGGCCGCCCCGGTGGTCGCCTCCAGTTCTCTGGAGGAGGTTCAAAGATGGCTTGTCTAGCATCTGTGTTTAGACACAACTACTGCTGTGTTATTTGCCGCTAAGTTGACTTCCCCACGACCTTATAATATTTGCCTTAGCCACTTTTAGAATTTATTACAGTCGTTTATGTGTTTTTGTACTTGTTGGTTAGGCTGCATTTTGGAAGTGATCTGGAACATATTATCGCGGTCGTATTTGCAGGTAGCTCGGTAGTCGATTGGTGTGAAAAATGAAACTAAATTTGAGAAAGAGAAAGTCAGTTATGGTGCAGCAAGAAAGTTCTTATCAGCATTGTTGCTTGCCATTATTATGCCCCGCCGTAGGGGGCATTAAGCTATGCCGCGATCCGTCCGTCAGTCCGTCTGTCTGTCTGTCCGTCTGTCTGTCCCACCTGGCCTAGGCGCTGCAGGCCACCAGAGTTGTGCGGACTGCGGATCCGTCCGCGCACGGACGTAGATCCGCCGCAATTGGCGGGGGGCAATCTCGCCGCACGATAACTTGTTTGTTTTTAATGCACGATAGCTTGTGTGCAACTGAGTCGTGTTGCCAGTAAGCTATCACCATAGCCCATAGCTACCACTGCTATGATCGTGTGGTGTATTGATTACAAAAAAGTGGAAAGTTGGAAATTAATCCACAAACGTTATCCATTATTGTCTTTTTAATACTTAGGGCCCTACTGGTAAATTTGCATGCGCTTTGGCGTTTGATGGCATTTTTTGTCAGAGATGTCAGTCAAATCTGGCACTCAGTTAGAATTAATGAATTTCTAGCCGCCGTATGCTGGTTTAAGTACACTTTGTGTCTGTCGTCGTCTGCATGGTGTACAGGTGGAACAGGTGCGCCGGGTGCGAGTGGAGCGACTGGAGCCGAAGGTCTTGTGGGAGACACCGGACCTGTCGGGAACACTGGATCACCTGGAAGTGCCGGATTGCCGGGTCCACCCGGTCCTGGAGGAGAGACGGGCGCTATGGGCGAGAGAGGAATGATCGGCGCAAATGGACTGCCCGGAATGCAAGGTTAGAGTCATCAGACGTTGACTGTATAATACCGGCGTGCGTGTACTTTTAGCCCGCATCGCCGCATGCAGTGCTAGACGCCGGCTATTTTTACGCATGTCTTGACGTTCCGTGGTCTGTCTGTGTAGTGATCATGAGCATGAGCCGTGCACGAACCACTGAACCGATTGAGATGCTGTTTGGCGAGGGTACTCTCGTGGGCTCAAGGAACTGTGCATTGGCGTCATTTGGCGAATACGATGGATCGATTTGTGCAGCGGCAGCAATGCGGGCTGTCTTTACCATTACTGTAGCAACTTGTTTATAAAGCGCAAAACTTTAGAAATATTTAGTAGGCTAGTTTTTCAGTCGACAGTGTTTTAACTGTATAATACACATGGCAACTGTTTACCGACCACTTTAGTGGTCCAGGTATAGCAGTCTGTCTGCTGTGAGTGTCTGTCTGTGTCCAAGCAGTAACAATAACCGAATGACCTGAATGATGTGTTTGGCACACCAGTTCATCTTAACACTCCTTAGGTCTAGATCGAAGCTCAAGGATGTACGTCAAAGTTTATTATTCAAGGAGGAATCAGGAGCTCAGCAACAGTAACGGCTAGAAAGGTCGATAGTGGCTGACATTCAGAAATGAACTGGTAACTGTAAATAAGCAGCAGCCATCCAAAAAAAAATTTCTAGCAAAACCGTTATCATTGCCTGTTGAAAGTGTTGTTAATGTGGTTTTGTTTCTGATGCGTTTTGTTTTGTTGGTTTTCTGTTTGTGGTTCCGTGTGGTTGAAATGCAGTTGTGTACCAGTACTTTTTGTGCAGCAACTTACAGCAAGCAAGTTGTTTTGCTGCTGCTGCTGCTGCACAAATCGATCCATCGTATTCGCCAAATGACGCCAATGCATGTTTCCACTATTTTTCTTTTTTTTCTTTATACAGGGCAGTTGTTAGTGCACTTTGTGCCTTGCTGCCTCCCAGACTGCTGTAAGTTGCATATTGTACACATTACATTTGTATTTTGAACTGATGGGTAAATAAAGTGAAGTGAATTGAAGTGAAGAGTTAGCGTTTTGTATTCGATTTGTCGACCAGGTTCGCGTGGTGATACTGGATTCTCCGGAGCTCCCGGACGATTCGGACGCAGTGGGGTTCCCGGTATCGGAGGCACCGTGGGATACACGGGATCGACTGGTATGTTCGGTCCATCTGGTCGTACTGGCGTCCAAGGACACACCGGAATGCCTGGAGATACCGGATCATCTGGCCGGGCCGGCCAGCCGGGGGTTCCCGGTAGCACCGGACTTCCGGGACTGGAAGGCGCTTCTGGATCCACCGGCGCTACTGGACTAGTCGGCGAAGTTGGACTGATTGGTATTCCGGGGGCAACCGGAGAGCTGGGAAATGCGGGAGCAACTGGAATGCCTGGGCCAGCTGGAGACACGGGTGGTGTTGGAGTCGCAGGAGATACCGGTCCCAGTGGATCACCCGGAGAAACTGGCAGTGCTGGTTCCACGGGATTGCCGGGAATTAAAGGCGACGTCGGATTTACGGGAATGATTGGTGAGCCTGGACTGACCGGAGAAGCTGGAGGGACAGGTGCCCCAGGAGCGACTGGATTCACCGGTTCGATTGGTCCGCGTGGATTCACTGGCGAGCCAGGATTGGTCGGACGTTCGGGAGAGACAGGTGCGATGGGTGAGACGGGGCCTACGGGGGCTAGCGGACCAGACGGGGTCCGTGGAATGATCGGTGCTTCAGGAGGGCAAGGAGAGAAAGGTGCTAGAGGCAGTGAAGGAGAGACGGGGCCTCGTGGCAGCGACGGTGTTGTGGGATCAAAGGGTTTACCGGGACCAGCTGGGACTGGCGGGCCTCAAGGATCACCCGGTATGAACGGTGTCGCCGGCAATACAGGTGCCCCTGGCGCTGTCGGTGCCACAGGTGAGAAAATTACACGCACCTGTTTAGTATAAGTTATGTTGTATAATTAATTCATTAATATATTAATTTATCATATTAATAAACTAATTAATTTTAATTTTTAATCATACAAATTTCTGCTTTTGTGCAGTTTGAAATTCCTCGAAAAATTCTAATTATATACATATGCTGTAGTGCAGTTCTGAATTTTAATCAGTTTTGGGGCCAGTGTTGTCGATTTAATTCTTAGACTTCTATTGTCTAAAATGAATTTCCAATATTCCATATACCTTTACCGTAATACTGTGATGTATTTAAATTTTTAGTTAGCACGTTCTTGCATGGCGTTTTATGCCTCTGCTGCCGTATGGGCCGCCGAAGGCATTATGTTTTCAACTTGTCCGTCTGTCTGTGCGTGCGTAACGTGCGTGCTGTGGTGGAGGCTTTCTCCGACCGGTTTGCCGTGGACTTATAGTTGTAGTGGCATGTAATAACTAATGTTGATCACATTTGTTTAGTTATACAGCGGGCCAGCAGCTATTGAAAACGATAAATTTCGTAGAAATAATCATAATCATTGTTATTGCATTATCGTAGGTATGTGTTATTAAAACCACCTGTGCCGTTAATGTTAAATTATATGAACGCGGTGTGACGCAGGTGTACGTGGTCCAGATGGGAGTGCAGGATTACCTGGTGACACCGGTAGCAGTGGGGCTGCTGGGTCTCCCGGTGCCACTGGAGCTGCAGGCAGTGCAGGCGAGACCGGGGCCTCAGGCCCAGCAGGTGTCAAGGGCGTCGAAGGCAATCCAGGTGTCCAGGGCGCCACGGGACCACCTGGCAGTGCAGGAGCGACCGGGAATTCCGGATCACCGGGTGCTGGCGGACTGCCGGGAGGTACCGGCGAGCCGGGATTTACCGGGACGCGGGGACCGGCGGGCAGTATGGGATCTGCGGGTGATACGGGACCCGGGGGCCCGGCGGGAGAGGCCGGAGCAACGGGCGCCAGCGGCCCACGTGGCGACACCGGAAGCTCGGGACTTCCGGGTGCGGCTGGATCGACAGGCGGAACTGGAGCTGCGGGCCTGGAAGGAGTTCCGGGATTCACGGGACCGGCCGGTTCTGTGGGTGATACCGGGATGGGCGGTCCGGCCGGTGCAACGGGGCCGGATGGACTGATCGGGTCAGCCGGCGAGCCGGGTGTTGTCGGGGTGGTCGGAGCCACGGGAGACCCGGGCGCCGAGGGTCCGCGCGGACCTGATGGACAGCCAGGCGCAGCAGGTATTGAAGGGGCACCTGGTGAGAAGGGGGCTGACGGACAGGTGGGTGCGAGAGGAGAGCAGGGTATGACTGGCGCAGCTGGGAGTCAAGGTGACATTGGCGTGCAAGGAGCAACGGGTCTTGCTGGAGAGGCCGGGTTCACTGGAGCTGCTGGAGATAGCGGTCTACCAGGTCAGAGATTGAGTTATATCGGCCTGTCTGCTAGGTAGACTGATAGACAAACCGTTTCTGAATGTAACGACTAAAATGACTAAATTCGGTATACAGTTGGTGGAATTATCGCGAGGATAGTTTGGCTGAGTTTTAAGCTGTCGTGTACTTCGGCTTAAATTTCATTTCATGACGTTGATTGTTACTACTTTTTGAGTGATTGATTGATTGATTGATTGATTGATTGACAGAGTACAGTTAGCATGCAGTTCTGAAACTGTTACCATTAAAATATAACTCCACGTATTTAGGAGATATAAAATGCCTATATGCTCAAACATTGGCAATGTTTAATTTTTACAGTGGTGCAGTCGGTCTGCTCAGTTATCGATAACTGTGTGGTCCAAGTGCAGCAATCAGTCAGTTGTGTGTCTGTTTGTACATCCGGGTAGTAACTTTGAACTAGAACCTTTTGACCGAAATATTTGGCCTGATGTTTCGCCTTGACGAGTTTGATGGTCAAGGTCATGGTTAAAGTAGGGTCACAGCGAAACATTTTCAGTGGGAAAACATTTCGGCTGCGCGCGCACATTTCGAGACGAGGTATAGACACCGTCGGCTGAAAAGCAGACCCGAAATGGAAACTGCAGTGACCATTGATTTTGTGTCGTTGTTGGTTGTCGTTGACAGGAGTGGCCGGCGGCACAGGAGCTAGTGGTATCACCGGATCGTCGGGACCACGTGGTCCGGCCGGAGCGACTGGCGGCGCCGGCGCGCCTGGCAGTGCTGGTCCCGGCGGTGCTACCGGAGTCCCGGGCTCGGCCGGTTCTACCGGGCTACCAGGTGGTAGCGGAAGTACCGGGACTCCTGGGGACTCTGGCCCGCCTGGTGCTGCCGGCGACCCTGGGACACCGGGATCTGAGGGTGCCACTGGCGCGGATGGGGTTGCAGGGACTGCAGGACCGCAAGGGACCACGGGAGAGGCCGGAAGTCCGGGAGTCGGCGGCGAGGTTGGACTACCCGGATCGACTGGATTGCCGGGCGCGTCCGGGGCACCTGGTCCCGCTGGAACGGTGGGAGCGGAGGGCGAGCCGGGGGCTGCAGGCGGGCTGGGCGAGACCGGAAGTACCGGGGCGACGGGAATGCCCGGGATTCCCGGCACTGGGGGTTTTACCGGAGTTACAGGTTCTGGTGGATCTACTGGCTTCACCGGGGCAACCGGTGTGCCTGGGTCGACCGGGTTACCTGGCGCTACGGGCACCTCTGGACTACAGGGCCCAGCAGGGCTTTTGGGACCCCCCGGAGTGGCTGGGGACACTGGAGGTGAAGGTTCTCCTGGGGCCAAGGGTATGCGTGGCCCGGCTGGTCCTAAGGGCGAAGTAGGAACCCAGGGTGTTGCCGGACCTCCGGGAACTGGTGGATTGATCGGTGCCCGCGGGTCCACTGGATTTATTGGAGTGTTCGGCTTTTCGGGAGTCGTGGGTGGTCCGGGTGTTGTAGGGGAGACCGGGCCCCCGGGGGCGACTGGTGCGCCGGGGGTGAGTGGAGTGATGGGTGCTGTAGGCGCGCCGGGTGGTCCCGGGGAACCTGGCTCGGCTGGCGCCACTGGTACGCCCGGTGCAACTGGTCCAGTCGGTCTGAAAGGAGATGCTGGTGGTCCGGGTGCCACTGGAATGATCGGCCCCGATGGACCGGCCGGCCTGAAGGGATTCGCGGGCGCCAGCGGCGAGAAGGGCCTCAAAGGCGATGGCGGTCTGCCGGGAGATATGGGACTGATGGGGGATACTGGTGCGTCGGGGAGTAGCGGTGGTACTGGCGACGTGGGGGTCCGTGGAGCTCCGGGGGTGTCCGGCGAGGCTGGAGCCATCGGTGACACAGGAGCCGTCGGCACCGTCGGACTTACTGGACCACCGGGGATGACTGGAGCATCGGGACCTGGCGGAACTGCAGGTTGGCAGCGCGATTTTGTTTCTTCTCTGTTTTGTAGTCTGATTTATATTTTAGGCCGCATCGCATTCGGCCTATTGTTGAAGACGGAATGGCATTGTCCGCGTTGGACATTCGGGTGATCTTTGCAAAACTGGCTGAACCAACTGAGATGCCATTTGAGATGCAGACTCATGTAGACTAAAGGAACCATGTATTGGATAAATGGTGCACATTGATGCCACCTGGCGTACACAATTGAACGATCCGTGCTCAGCGGCGACCTTATGTCAGATGACTTTGATCACTTTTAATTTAATTTATCCTACATATATATTAATTGTTGTTTTATTGCAAAGCAGTTAATGTTCCAGGTAAAGCAGTCGATATTACTGTCAAACTACAGAGTGGCCCAAAATAGTTGCACAAGTTTAAATCACAATGTCGATGCAATCGTTCAAGATAAAATGAAACAGAATTCACTAAAATGTTCCTAGGGCTTCTGAGAATGAGGATTATGTTGCAATTTTTATGTAGCTGTTAAATATTCTTTGCAAATTAGCTCAGTGTTATTATACCGAAAAATGACAATTTTTGATGGTTTTAATTGAAGTTATTTTTTGCTATAACTCTACGAAATCTATGGCGAATTTCGTCATTTTTTTCAGTTACTATTAGAATGATTTGATAATTTAATCTGTCATAGCGTTCCCCACCAAATTTCAACTGTATTGTCACCTTACCTTGTTAAGTTACGTTTCCCATAATCCTAATTCTCTGAGGTAAAGTAACAACACAGTTAATATGTGGTGGAAAAAATCGACAGGTTTGTGTGCAAATCACTGCTGATCACAAAAGTGACAAAAATAACTAAGATTGGCGCACGGCTAACAAAGTTATCCCCCAAAACAGTTTAGCCTTAGCATTTATGGAATGTCGGTCCTTTCAAATGTATTTAACTTAACAAGATAAGGCGACAACGTAGTTAATATGTGGTGAATATGTTTCAGCGTGTTTATGCACAGATTGTTTCTGTTAACAACAGTGAAAGAATAACAAAGATTGCGTAATATTTAGCATAGTTATAGCAAAAAAAGCACCAGCTGAAGTGTTGACAACAGCGTTTTTAGGTACAATTAAAACTGCAACCTTTTTGGGTACGTAAAAACTGCAACCTAGTCTTTATTCCCACAAACTCTAGGAACATATTGGTGAAATCTGTTTCATTTTATCTTGAACGGTTTCACCAAAAATATAGTGCATGGAAAAAAGTGAAACTTTTGGGCCACCCTGCAAATGACCTCTTACCTAGATATTTTCTTTGCTTGTTCGTCTTGACATTATCTAAATAAGTTTTCAAGGTCAAGGTCACAGGTGAATATTCAAGGTTTCAAGAGAAAATCAAAAGCATAGCAACTGCTGAGACGGCTTACCGTTGTTAGAAGCAGATCTGAATTGGAAACTGCAACAACTGATAATCAACCGATTTTAGGTGCTGCATTTTAATTTTAATATGTCGGCATTTTAGGAGCAAAAGGTGTGCAAGGAGTACCTGGTGAGAAAGGACTTCGTGGACCTAGCGGACCGCAAGGATCTACAGGTGCAGTTGGTGCTTCCGGGTCACAGGGGGACACCGGAAGTGCGGGATTTACTGGTGCGACCGGTGAGCGCGGCAGTATGGGAACCGGGGGCGGAGTCGGCGCGGTGGGACGACAGGGCGCCACGGGTCGTCGAGGTCCGGATGGATCGAGCGGAACAATGGGAACGATCGGAGTTCGAGGTGTGACCGGGGACACTGGATCATCTGGGCGGCGTGGTGCCACCGGACCACCGGGTGTGGCCGGGACTGGCGGTGCTGCGGGTGAAGTGGGTGCCAGTGGACCCGCTGGAATGACCGGGAGTAGCGGCGGACCCGGACTGCCCGGAGAAACTGGCCCGGACGGAGGTACCGGGATGCCGGGGGAGCCGGGCGCGACCGGGCTTCCAGGGGTCGCAGGAGCGCCTGGTGAGACGGGACTGGCTGGATTGCCGGGGTCCGTGGGAGCAACGGGCCTCGCCGGGCCCACGGGTCAGACCGGAAATACTGGGCAAGCTGGTTCACCAGGGGCGACTGGGCAGACTGGGCTGGCTGGAGCAGCGGGGGATACGGGGGTACCCGGGCCGGCCGGCGCGGATGGGTCAACTGGGGCCACGGGCCAGCCTGGCGGCACCGGTCTAACAGGTACCGGCGGTGCTCGGGGAACTGGAGGTATACCTGGGTCCCGGGGAGCCACAGGGTCATCTGGCGTGCCTGGAGCCTCGGGTCTGATCGGCGCAACGGGATCTGCTGGATTTACTGGAGCGTCCGGAGCAGATGGATCAACCGGATCACCTGGAGTGATTGGTGACACAGGATCTAGTGGTGCCACTGGCAGCGATGGACCTATTGGAGTCATAGGTAAGTCGACTAGACTGGTTTCCTTTCTGTTTCTATATGCTGTACATGGCATAACTTTTTAATATATGATGGTTTTTAATTATTTTAGGAACGTTTTTAAAAACGTTGTCAAAGTAGCATCGAAAAGCACTTATTAAAACAGCAGTATTAGGGCTGTTTCACTGTGTAAGAATAATATATAATACTGACCTTATGGTTCAGTTTCATGCTAATAGTAACTGCAAAATTAAGTTCCGTAGTTCATATTATCTTTAACATTTTAGACAGCATTTACAGACTTTTCTGTAAATGTTTGGGGCTTTTTTGTTTTTAACGTTTTTCAAATTTCCATTTCAACATTTCTACGTCTATTACGTTTATGTTCCTTGGAAGATTAGGCTCTTGGCAAGTTTGATAATCGGTAATCAGTTCCATGTAAGCCTATTGCAGACTATTGTACACATCTATGTATCTGGTTTAATTAGTAAAATATTTTTATATTGACTTTTTGAAGCTGCTACGTGCACTGTATTTTGCGATTATACATTTTGTCGTGTAGAGTGATTTCAAAATAATTTTCACCGTCCAGTTCGCCGTAAGTGTTTGACACTGTTGGTTGGGCGCCAGGAAGAGCATCCGGCCTGTAAAAATTGAGTGATGAGGTGTTGATGTGGTTATCTGTCTAGAGCGAGGTGCAGATTGTTTGCATGTGGTCCAGCTGATGCCACTGCCATCCCATAACCCCATCATCTCTAGCCTCATTTAAATCCAGACTGGTTGTACCTTTCTTGTACCTGCTTACCCAGGTTGTCCTGAAAAAGAGGCCGTTAAACGGGTGTACGAGTAGCAGTAGCAGTAGCAGTAGCAGTAGTTTCACGGTCCAGTTTGGTGAAGTGGGCTTGTACGAATCGCAGGTGAACCTGGACCAGCCGGAGCGCAAGGAGATACAGGCGCACGCGGCACTGGAGGTTATCCAGGCCCGACTGGTGCTACGGGAACTCGCGGTCTGCGCGGATCTGTTGGTGACGTTGGGGCTGTGGGTGGCAGTGGACCTCGTGGTATGACCGGGCACACGGGACAGGCCGGGATCGATGGTGTTCCTGGAGCGACGGGCAGCAAGGGTGCGGCCGGAGCCACTGGCGAGACCGGATCACCGGGCACACAGGGTGGTACTGGACAGCCTGGGGTGGGTGGAATGGTGGGCCCAACTGGCAGCAGTGGACCGGCGGGTGCAAGCGGACTGGCTGGATCGCCCGGAGCAGTCGGGGTGAAGGGAGAGTTGGGAGCTACAGGTGCGTCGGGTGATCGAGGTCCAGCCGGCGGCACCGGACCACCGGGCGTGGGCGGCGTGAAGGGGGCAACAGGTGCGACGGGCGGCAGCGGAGCGCCTGGTCCGGCTGGAACGATGGGTGCGATTGGCACGCTGGGACCTGATGGTGACGCGGGTCCTCCGGGCTCGGCAGGTGATGCGGGAGATCCGGGACCAGGCGGGGTAGACGGCGTCGAAGGATCGACCGGTCCCACGGGTCCTCCGGGTCCCAGTGGACCGGACGGGACAGCTGGACCACCCGGGTCGGCCGGAAGCACAGGGGCAACTGGTGAGCGTGGTCCGGCTGGAATGACCGGGGAGCCTGGTACTCCGGGCTTCGCGGGTTCAATCGGCGGTGTTGGCAGCACGGGACTTCCAGGCTCAACTGGAGAAAGCGGCCCGCCAGGCGCAGAGGGCGCGGTCGGAGCCACCGGCGCGACCGGATCAACTGGAGCAAGTGGTCCAACTGGTCTGTCCGGCGCTGAAGGGGTCGATGGTCCGCGAGGTCCGGTGGGCGCTTCCGGGGCGCCGGGAAACGCTGGTCCAGCTGGAGATACCGGCTCTGCTGGAGTTGAGGGCGAACCTGGGCCGGATGGATGGACTGGGCCAACTGGAAGTCCAGGTCCGGCGGGTGTCCCCTTTGCCGGGGCAGGCGCACCGGGCGAAACAGGCCCGACTGGACCTCTCGGACCCGTGGGTGCAACGGGTCAACCAGGAGAACCAGGTACAGAGGGAGCCACGGGCCCGGCCGGATCTCCCGGTCCCAGCGGCTCAACAGGCATCGCCGGATTACAAGGAACTGGAGGTACCAGTGGACGTGCCGGCGATCAAGGAGAGACTGGCGTAATGGGTGAGTAATTACCACTTAAACATCACAGGTAGTGCATGATTTTAGCAGTGTTTTGGATGATTGAATTCTGTTAGTTGATAGTCAATCAAGCAGCCCATACTTTCGTTTTCACGGCTGCTTTCCAGGTGAATTAAGGTTAACTGGATTTTTTAGGTTTTCCAAAAACAAACTTTTTTTGCTTGACACTTAGCTATTTTAAAGCCTTCAGTCTACATACATATGCGACACATAGCTTTATTTGTATTTTTTTTATCTCTAGCTTGCTGCCAATGGAAGTTCATAAGAAACAGGAAAAAGCAATTAACATCTGAAAAGAAATATAAAGTTATATCATATGCCTTCTTAAAACTACATTTAAAGGAAAACATTAGCAAATGTAATGTCAACATTTCTGCTTTCAATATCTGAAACTGACAAGCATTTTCTGTTATTTATGCACTTCATCTCAAGCTTTTGTTTGATCAGTGCATGATAAATGAATTAATTATGAATTATTTTATGTAGTACTTGTGTATCAAAGTTTTTGTTGGTTTCTCAACGTGTTCAACTTAACACTAACGTTTATAAATGTGTTTTCGCTTTTAAGCAGTCACACAACATTCTGGAATTAAGCATAAGAATTATGTACTGTAGTTTGTGCAAGAAGAATTTGTTTGAATTTAGCCTTCAGTGCTTTGACGCTGTTGGTTTGGCGGCAGGAAGGGCATCCGGCCTGTAAAAAACTTGGGTGGTGGGCTGTTGGCGTGGTTATCTGTCTGGAGCGAGGTGCAGACTTGCATACGGCCCAGCTGATGCCACTGCCACCCACTGTCTCTTGCTTCAGTAAAATCCAGATTGGGTTTACCTTTGTGGTACCGGCTCACCCGGGTAGTCCCGGACAAAGTGCCGTTAAATGGGTGTGTGTGTTAATTTTAGAACGACTAGAATTCGGGTTAGTGTAAGAGTTGTGTTCAGTCAAGTTC
>Ga0126332_10000456_pt1 | contig 14716 bp, 11 predicted proteins | sample InaspJWI42metaG_FD_94482 | JGI IMG/M metagenome (GOLD analysis project Ga0126332, IMG submission 94482) | Marine gutless worms symbiont microbial communities from Oahu, Hawaii - Inanidrilus sp. 2 OAHU.JWI-42 metaG | ecosystem: Host-associated > Annelida > Digestive system > Unclassified...
TGACTCGCGTCCGGCGCAGGCCATCCCTGCGGGCCTGAAGACGTCGGGCGAATGTCAGAAAAATGCCCTGGGGAAAGAAAACCATCACCCCCAGCAGAAGCGCACCGTTGACTAGAAAAGCATACTGGCCGCCGTAAACAGAGAGCAGATCGGCCAGATAACCCAGCAGCAGGGTGGAGGTCACCACGACCAGCAAACTTTGGCGTCCGCCGACACACACCCAGACCACCGGCAGGGTTGCGGCGATCAGCCCCATGGTCGAAGGATCAATGTAGTTGCCCCAGGATACGTAAAAGATACCGCTTAGACCTGCCAGCGTCGCCGCCAGCACGAACACCAGCACTTGAATGAGGTTGACATTGTGTCCCACCATGCGGGTTCGCGGGGTGTCTTCTCGAACCGCGACGATGATGCTGCCCCACTTGGAATTGACCAGAATTCGCAGGCTCAAGTAGACCAGGGTGCATCCGATGAAGACCAGATAGTAAAGCGCCGAAGTGCCGCCGGCAAACTCCAGCGGGCCCACCTGCAAGGAGGGGATGTTGGTCATGCCGTTATACCCGCCCAGCAACGCTTGCCCTACCTTCCACTGGTAACCGGCGGTCTGGGCCATGAAAGTTTCCATCACGAGGGTTAAAACCAGGGTCAACACCGGTATGATCCACTGACTGACCTGGCCGTAGAAAACAAAGTAGCCGAAAAAGGCCGCCACCAGCGCGGTCGTCGCCAGGCCAGCCGCCAGGCCGATGAGTGTACCGCCGGCGACGGTCTGCAGGTTGATGCTCAGTATGCCGTAAACATAGCCGCTGATGCCAAAGAACGCCATCTGGCCAAAACTCAGGATTCCCATATACCCCCACAGCAGGCTCAACCCTACGGCCACGGGAAGATACGAGGCGAAAAACGTTAGATTGGAGGCAATGAATCTGGAACCAAATAGCGGATAGGCCAAAAATCCGGCCAGAACCAGCACAAACAGAATCCAGGCCGTTACGGAATTGCCGACGGTATTGGGTCCGTTGAGCAAACGCAAAAAATTCTTCATGGCAAATCTTCAGCAGGCTGGCCGTTGGCTTTGCGGCGCCGCAGATCCCTCAAAAAGCCTGAAAAGCCGGTCGGCAGGAAACGGATGATTACCAGGGCCGCCAGGAGAAGACCAATGCGACCGACGAAAGTACCAAGGGTGCTGGAAAGCGGGGTGACAATCAAAGCCAAAAACGAACTGCTGCCTAACGCACCCAGAATCGGGTTGGCGCCGCCGCCCACAACGACCGTGATGAAGGCCATGGCGGTAAACGTCGTGCCCATCAGGGGGACGATGGTGGTGGTCGGCGCATACAGAGCCCCGGTCAACCCCGCAAGACCGGCCCCGATGGCAAATGTCAGTGATCCGATGCGCTCGGTGTTGATCCCCAGTCCGCCGGCCATCATGGCATTTTGCATGGTTGCCCGGGTGAACACTCCGATACGAACTTTGTAAAAATAGAGCCACAAGGAAAATGCGGCTGCAAGTGCCATGCCGAATAGAAACAGGCGGTAGCCGGAGTAAGAATAGCCGCCGAAAGCCATTTTCCATTGAGGCAGGGGCACGGGCGGCATCGAAGGTCCGAAGATGACCAGCACGCCCTGGCTTAGCATGAGGCTGATGCCCCAGGTGGCGACCATCGCCCCCAGCTTGTCGCGCGCAAACCGCCGAATAACCAGACGTTCGATCAAAAATCCGAAAAACCCCACTGCCAGGACACTCAGCCCGAAACAAGCGGGCAAAGGCAGGCCCTGGTGATACGTAATCGATGTCACGTAGGCCCCCATCATGATCATCTCGCCGTGGGCCAGATTGATGATATCCAAAACGCCCAGAATGATAATCAAACCCAGTGCAGCCAGCAGCAAAAAGGCGACGTTGTCCGCGTACTGGTAAAGAAGATTGACGAAGAAACCGGTAGTCATGGCTAACTCACTTAGCAAAGCGTCGGGGCGCCGCACTGAACGGCGGCGCTCCGGGAATCTACGGGTTTACCCTTTGAGATACTTTTTAAAGTATGGATCCTCGGCTGGGGTGTACTGCTTGTACTCCGGATTCCTGACCAAATTGGTCCCCAGCCGCCGGGTCCACCAGGGTTCGATGGAAGTCCACTCCTTGACGAATGATAGGTTGTGGTCATCGTCGCAGCTGGCAATTCGGATGTAGTGGTTCAAATGGTGGGTGGCCGGGTCCATGAAGACCCATCCTTCCGGCGCTTCCATACCGATGCCTGACTCAAGTGCTTCAATCACCTGAGGTTGTTCGGTAGTGCCCGCAACCCGCACAGCCTTGGCGTACAGATGGGTGGCGATGTAGGCATTCTGGGCCTGTTGCGATATGTAAGGCTCGGTCGGAATCATTTTGCGCCAGCGCTGTACGAAAGCCTGGTTGCGTTTCGTCGGAATTTCCTCCATGTAATTGACCGCCACATGCATGCCGGAAAGCGCCGGGGCGCTGAATCGGATGTGCTCGTAACCTTGGGCCATATTGATGCTTGAGCCCATCGGAAATTTTACGCCCGCCGCGTTGGCCTGGGGATAGTAGTTGGAATGGTTTTCCCCGGTGATGTACATCATCAACCAGTCGGGTTTGGCTTTCTGAACCCGGGCGATGGTGGAGCTGAATTGGGAGACGCTCAGCGGAATGAACTCCTCACCAACCACCTCGGCGCCGATGACGGGAGCAAAGGCGCGGGACCACATGGCACTCAGCTGACCGAAATTGTAATCGGCCGCCAGGATATAAAAACGCGGTCCGAAATTGGCCACGCAATATTCCATCGCCGGAATGATTTGCTGTTCGGCTACGGCGCCGGTGCAGAAAGTATACTTGTCGGCGACGCCACCCTCATACTGGTTGTTATAGAAATAGACCTGCTTGTTTTTATCCATGATCGGACGAATCGCTTCGCGCTCGGCACTGGCAAAGCCCGCCATAATAACATCGACTTCTTCATCCAGGATCAGGCGGTTGGCCAGAGATTGAAAACGCCGATTGTCCGACTGCGGATCGGGATCCAGGACTTTCAATTCGCGCCCGAGGAGACCTTTTTCCCCTGAAGATACCAGGATCTCATCGCTATCATTAAACACAACACCGGCATCCTGCATTTGACCGCCTTTGTCCTTGATACCTTCTTTGGCGTTCACCACGGGTGGCTTTGCAGCCGCCTGACCCATCGCCCCGATGCCGCCGGGTCCGGTCGGACCACCGGCCAGTGTGTATCCATCGTTGATCTCTTGGGCCGCCAGCAGGGTGCCGTGGTGTTTCGGAATTCCAAACAAGGCAAAGTTGCCGGAGCGATCCTCCAGAAGGCCTAATTTGATCGGGCCGCTTTTCATGCTGGCGGCCCGCACGAAGGCCGGGGCGCCCATGACCGCGGCAACCCCGACGCCGGTAGCCAGCCCGGCAGTCTTGATGAATTCACGTCGATTCATACCGGAATCCTGATTTTCCACCGATTTGGGTGTTTCATTAATTTTTTCTTCCTTCATTTTTTGCCTCCTTTTATTTGGTTGGGGTTGTTTAACAGGTTTAAAATCGCCCTGCCTGTCGACGTATCTGTGATGAGCGTGTTGATGTGGCCCGACCGAATCACCCCCAATACGGCCTCTGCTTTTTCGCTGCCTACCGCCAGACCGATGCAGCAGGGAACGCGCTGGATGTCTTCAAGGGGTATTGCAATGGTTCGCTCCCGGCCACGAGAAGGACAGAGTTTACCCTTCAGGTCGAAGCAGTAAGAAAGCAGCTCGGCCACCGCGCCGTGCCGGCGCAAGGCTTCCATTTCAGCGGGATCATTGGCCCAGCTGCCGACAAAGCGATCCGGCAGCAGAGCACCGATGCCCGCAACGAGAAGCCGAATTTTTTTGTAAAGTCGAAAAACATCTTTAAGGGAGCTTTCCTGCAAAAGCATTCGGCGTGTATCAGGCCGATCCACAATCGCCGGTGCGTGCAGGAGATGAGGAGCTGCGCCGAATTTCTGCGCCAGCTGCATCGTGAGCGCCTGGCTGTCGATTCCCGTTTCCAGCTTGGTGTTGCCGCCGCTCACCTGCACTACCGAGAGGTTCTTGCCGATCGACTGGGAAAGGGCATGCACCAGTTCATATGTGGTTGTGCCCCAGCCGATGCCCAGAACATCATGATTCCTGATGACTTCTACAAGATAATCTGCAGCCGCCTGGCCCGCCTTTTTCTTGAGTTGCGGCGTTGGTTCGCCGTCATTTTTAACCAGGATCACATTTTGCAGGCCGGTTGTTTTTTCGAGAGTTCTTTCAATATCGCTCAGATCGTGCTTGGGCTCATGGATCTCGATTTTGACGATCCCGGTTTCCTGCGCTTTTTTGAGCAGTCTGGCCACCCTGAAGCGGGAGATATGAAGTCTTTTTTCGATTTCGGTTTTGGCCAGTCCTTCTTTGTAAAAGAGGTTACAAACTTTGGTGATGAGACTTTGACTCGCCATGATGAAACGGGTTTGCGATAAACAGTTTTCGGGCATCCGCAGCGATTATATGCCGATTACTGCAGAAGTGGTGATTTTCGTGATCGCTCATATGAGCACTATATGATCATATGGGTAACACAGCTCGTTGGCCATGTCAAGGGGGGCGGTGAAATTTATTCGAAGCAGCACGATAATCCGACGGAAATATTTGGCGAGTCGCAACTTGGGGGAGCACCGGGACGTCATTAAATAACGAAATAACTCATTCAGGCAAATAACAATTATGGCAAAGGATAATTTTTTCCACTTTGAACTGTATAGACGACACCCGTAATGGTCATTTCACGTTAAATTTATTATTTAGTGAGCCCTTAGTGCAACACACCGGAATCGTCTTTGCAAACGAATCCTGGCATATTAGAGTAGGTGGTATGGAACAATCTGAGACCGCAAGATAGTTAGTTACTGAGTCGCGGTAGGAATGCCGATTGCTCGGCACCCGTCAGGTAGAAGGGATCGCCATATTGACGCCCCAATCCCCTGAGACTGAAATAACGATTTCAAAAACTGAAACCGTTCCCAAGAAACATAGATTTTTCGACTGCGGCTGCTCTGCATCCTACGCCAATATCTATCCGTAATCCGATAAATCGCATTAAGTGATTTAAGATTACCAGATAGCCAAGTTTATTGCAGACCGCCAAACGTCAGGGCCAACATCCGCTTGTTTTCTTTAAGACTTTATTTGAATCCGATACAGCCACGGCCCAAGCCGCTCTTTACAATAATTCAAATTAATCCAGTCTTTTAGACTTCACCCTTTGACGGCTTTAATCTCTGATGCTATGGCCGCAATGTGCCAGCCTGTATCACGTGCATTATGCTCAGCCTCTCGTGCCTATATTTCAGTTGAAGTAATCAAAATCAACTAAACTGTTACATGAAAATGGAGTAAAGCAAAATAACTACACCGTCCCCTTTCACAATGCGGCGCCTTTTCTATTTGACATTAGCGGGCCACATAGTGTTTACATCATTCAACGTAAATCAATTGGCGGCTTTAAGTGCAGCCGCGAGGATATGGGTTGTCGTACCAACCGGTAAGCTGGCGCTATTTTTCGTGTAAAGGAGGATCCCTGCTATGTCCAGTGCACTCTTTTCTCCCATTGAACTTAGAAGCCTTACCCTTAACAACCGCATTGCGGTCTCATCCATGTGCCAGTATTGCGCTGAAAACGGTTCTGCAGGCGACTGGCATCTGATGCATCTGGGCCAGTTCTCAATGGGAGCGGCCGGACTGGTGATGACCGAAGCCACGGCTGTTTCGCCGGCAGGCCGTATTTCGCCCAAATGCCTTGGTCTGTACAGCGACGAAAACGAAGCGGCCCTGAAACGGGTCATCGACTTCTGCCGGGAGTACGGTGTGACCGCAATGGGGATCCAGCTGGCCCATGCCGGACGCAAGGGCTCGACCCAGATCCCGGCCGATGGCGGCCAACCGCTTGGGGCCGCTGAGAATCCCTGGACACCCTGGCGCCCTCGGCGCTGCCGTTCGGACCGGGCTGGCATCTGCCGCAGGCGTTGGACCGCGAGGGCCTTGCGGCGGTCAAGGCGGATTTTGTTTCCGCCACCCAACGGGCCGCCCGCATCGGTTTCGGTCTGGCCGAACTGCACTGTGCCCACGGCTATTTGCTGCACCAGTTTCTGTCTCCGATCAGCAACCAGCGCGACGACGCGTATGGGGGCAAACTCGAAAATCGGTTGCGTTATCCACTGGAGGTATTCGAGGCCGTTCGAGCCGTATGGCCTGAAGACAATCCGCTGGGTGTTCGAATTTCAGCCACTGATTGGATTGACGGGGGATGGACCCTGGAAGAATCCGTGGTCCTGGCAAAGGAATTGAAATCTCTGAGATGCGATTTCATCGATGTCAGCTCGGGTGCTCTGGATCCGCGCCAGCAGATACCCCTGGGGCCCGGATACCAAGTGCACCTGTCAGATCATATTCGCAGCCAAGCCGGGATAGCCACCTGGACAGTGGGGATGATTACCCGGGCCCATCAGGCCGAAGAAATCATCGCCGGCGGTAAGGCCGACATTGTCGCTCTGGCCCGCGGTATGCTGTTCGACCCGCGCTGGGCCTGGCATGCAGCCGAAGAACTAGGCGTCGACACCGAATATTCGAGAATGTACACCCGCTGTATGCCTTCGCAATGGCCCGAGGTATTTCCCTGGCGGGACAAATAGGATACTCGGGAAAAGGGGCCAATGGCAATTGAAGATTGAAGATTGAAGATTTGTGGTCCGCCGGAGGCGGATTGCTCCATCATTTTAATAATGGTTATAATAGAATTGATAGAATTCCTTTCCGCCTCCGGCGGATCAATATTCAATCGAAAATATTCAATCGGTTTCTTACAACATGTTGTCGGAAAAACGCCCCTAAGGGCTTAATGCCACGTAAAGCCCGCATCGATGCACCCGGTGCCCTACACCATATTATCATCCGCGGAATCGAGCGCCGGCGGCTGGTCGGCGGTCAAAGCGATGCGCCGAGCACGGGATCATATGAAAAGCGATGAGCGAATATTAGGTGACGGAGACTTTGCCCGGTCTGTGTTAGACACGTGCTAAGAGCAGTATGAAGAAAAGTACCGCCTTCAATCCCAAGGGTATGATTTAGAACAGATCACCAATCGCGTATCTTACTTTTTGGATATGGATCCGAATCAGGTGTGGGCGTGCGGCCAACACCGGCAGACGGTCAAAGCACGCAGTTTATTTTGCTATTGGGCGGTGAGAAGATAGCCCAAGCCGAGCAGCTGAAGCTTGTTGAAGATTAAAATATTATAAATTTATGGGCTCGATTTTCTAGCGGATTATGGCCAAATTCATCAACATCAATAAAGTAGCTGTCTGTGAAATACATCTCTTTTATATGCCCGAAAACTAGAACGTTGGAATATTTTTTAAAAGGAACTGCTCTTTTCAAACTATTCCAAGTCATAAGTGTGTTCAAATAATTGAAACTTTAAAACTTAAGGATGTACCCTAGAATTATGGTTCATTGAAATTAGCTCAATACTCAATAACGGTTTGATCTATGGCGTAAAGGTCCTGACTCTCCCTTTTTCGTGCGTAAATCGAAAATTTTGCAATATTGACGTGTTGCAGAGGTGATCTTACTATTAGATACTGTTGTTCCTCGTTGTAAATCCATGTCTTAGAAAACGAAGATTTTTTCCGCAAAGAGCGCTGCCTGAGCTAGATCGCATCGCACCGAAGGAGGAGGCTGCGAAATGAACGAGCAAAACCAAATTCCCTTACCCAAGGATACGCCTGCCTATAATTGCGCCGACTGCGGCGCTGTTTCGTTGAATCCCGAAAATATCTGTAAAGTCCAGGGTGTCGGCACCAAGCTGGACTGGTGCGGCAGTAACGGATCCATGCCCCCCAAATATTGTAAAAACCGCACCAATGTCGATAGGCATCAGTGCCGCAACTGCGGACAGACCGCCATCAACGCCCAACTGCTCTGCGAGCCGGTGAAACTCGGCATTCCCAAGGAATAGACGGCGTCAAGCGTCGATCATCGGTCGGCAAGTAAGGGGAAAGGATGCCGGCCATCGTTGGTACGGCCCGGCTGGAAAGCATTGAAGAAAACTTAGAGAAGACTTGGGGACATCCCATAAAAAAATAACTTTTATAGTCACTTATATTGTAATATAAAATTTTTATACCACGTAAAGCACGCAGTTTATTGTGCTATTGGGCGGTGAGAAAGTTGGGCATCAGTGCCACGGAGCTGGCTAAAAAGCTCGGGCTCTTGCAGCCATCGGTGAGCATATCGGTAAAGCGCGGTGAGAAGATAGCTCAAGCCTAGCAGCTGGAGCTTGTTGAAGATTGAAATATTATAAATTAATGGGCACCCCCGAAGCCTTACCTTTATTTGTTCGCGAAAGCGTAAAGCTGATTTGGTGTAAGCGTGTCCATAATTTTCCCCCAAACCAAAGGTTTATTCGAACGCGCCCTCGCCACTCTTTTTTCGGGGGTTGCCAAATCAATGTCTTGCCGGATCTCTTCTTGTGGCCTACTTTCCAAATTATCATCAGGTGGCCAATATACAGCCGGTCGCGGGTTATCTTTGAAATCTATGCTGGAAGAACGATCGTCGCTTCTGCATTGGAAAATCACTTTCGCTGCTATCCTGAGCGCATAAGATTTCAATCCGGAATCTCCTGACGAACGGCGTCTGGGGGTCGCTTTTTGGGCGAGTGCCAGCGATGTCCCGCAAAAAGTAGCTTAAGATCTATGCATCCACTGGGTAAATTGGATCGACAATTATACGTCTTCGGCGACTTACAGCACGGAGGGCGCGCTGACCCTCGGCACCGGTTTATCTATGCCTAAGACTTCTGTTTCGATGGTCCACGCGGCGAATTTCAGTTTCTTGAATGCATGGCCGTGGCACGTAGCATTAGGAGCCAGATGAGCGGCAGAACCAGCCAGGTTTCCCAGGGAAAGCTTGCGGTTTGTAAGGTCAATAGGGACATGCTTTCCCCGCGCAGCGTCTCGAGGAACGCCCACCAACGGGAAGCCATAACACCAGCTAACATGGCTAAAAAGACAGGCTTTTGCCAGCCTCGCAAACAAGGCCACAGCACTGATGCCATAACCAACTCGAGATAATTGAAGCCCCAGCCCACTGGCCGGCCCCAGTAGAGCAGTGTGAGTGCCAGTGCGAAAACCATGGGAAAGCTCAGGGAGACCTTGCGTGCCTGCCACAGTGTAACCCCACCGAACAACATCCACAGCCCCAACGCAAGTGCCTGGGCTAGAGGCACGGGCACTGCCAGATTGATGAGTCCCTGCATCGGTGTCCGGCTCCAGGCGCTTAGCGGTGACTGTTCGGAGACGGGCAGCGCGATCCACAGGTGGTCACTCGCATTCAGATAAAAACCGAGAGTTTCGGCACGCAATACTGATCCCCAACGATAGATTTCGACCGTCGTAAGCACTAGCATCACCAAGCCGGGCACGATGATCGAGCGTGGCGCAAGTCCTTTACCCGCAACCGGGCTGAGGCCTTGCAGGACCAAAAAAGCAACAAAAAATAGTGCATAGAAGGGCTTAATCAGCAGGACTAATGCGATTAACGGCGCAGCCAGAATCCCGCGTTGATCCCAGAGCAATCTCGCTGCCAGGAGCGTGAAAAATAGAAGCATCAGCTCCACATTTCCGCCCTGCAAGGTAGCGAACACATCACGCGATCCCACCACGAGCAATAGCCAGCCGCTGTGGGCCTTGGTAGCGTTGAACCAGAGCGCCACAAATCCCAGGATGGAGAGCAGCAGCAAGCCAGTGAATACCTGTGAACTGATGTGCAGCTGGCTGACCAGAAGGGCCAGGGTGGGCGGATATATGTAGGGACTTGGCTGCTGTGGCCTTGCAGCTAAATCATTGAGAAATGCCCGCCCCTCCCCACGGGCATTTGCTGCTAATAACTCGGTCTCTATTTGATGGAAATAACGGAATATCTCCCGGCTTTGCGCTGGTGGAAGATAGGGGCTCTTGCCACGCTCAATTGCTTCTGCGCCTCGCTGATAAGGCAGATAATCAATCGGGGATTGGCCGCGCTCGGCCAAGCTCATAAAAAAAGCCACCTGCAACAACAACCAGGCGAGCAAGAGGAACCAGAGTAGACTTGGCAAAAGGCGAAAACGCATGGCGTCACTGACTCCTGACCAACCCTCACCTGTGCCGGCGGGCCTTCTCCGCATTGCCAAGCACGGCGACGTCGCAGGAGAAACGTACTAACGTGTGGAACTTGTCGGCATCCAAGATCACTTACTATAGCCCTGAACGTCGGCACTGAAGATTGCTTTTATTTTTCGTTGTATGTTAATTTTATCCATAAAATATAGATTTTTTTTGATAATCAAAGACATATTATAGATCAGCAATTGCTAATCAAAAGAGCCTTCAGCTACTTAATTTCGTGAAATTTAACCCGTCCGTTCATTAAAGAAGGGACTTATGTTATCAGTAGTAACTATATCCATAGATAAGAGTTATTTATTCAGAGGGCAAGGGTGAAATGATAAGATATTGTATTTATAATAATATAAATGGAACAGATTGCAGATCTGTTGCATGAAACCCATTTAATTGATTTCTCAAGATCGTCCATATTTACCTGCACTATCATGAATTTTGGTCGCATCAATTATGGTTGTTGCCTATGAGATATCCGTTTGAACTTGGATTTTGTAGTCTATTTATTACCTGCAATTACGTCGAGTAGGGATACATTGAGAGAAGCTCCCGCCACCGGATCTCGTCATATATTGGAATAGATGGCTAGTGGGGTAGGGGAAGGATTAGAGTGGCCAGACAAGTATGTTTTGGCTATCCCATGAAAACACGCCTTGCCGAAACCTGAGATTTCTTGCCAATAGCGCAACTATCAGAAATAACATCCTAATTGCATATATGATCTGTCTATCTTAATAAAATCTGCCAGTTGATAGGTTTGGGATCATAGCAGTAAAACGTAACAAATTCTGAATTTTCTATTAATATTAGTTAGTTATATTTATTTAACTTGCCCTAAATTTTGAGTCTTGTCAAGTCTGTTTTTCGCCAAACGCATCATCCAGGCTCAAAGATGGAGATCTGCGAACGCCGGGCAGAGCGTTTTAATATCTTTCCCATAGCGTTGAAGTAATCCCTTTTCACCTTCACATTGGATACCTTGCAGTATCGCTCCGTGGTGCTAATCCAATTGTGGACCAATAGATCCTGGATGCTGGCAACCTCAGCATCGGCATTGAGCAACTGCGTGGCCATGGTATGGCGCAGGTGGTGACAACTGATCTTCAATCCAGTTTTCCGGGCATAATACTCCATGCGTTTTTGAATACCGCGAACTGAGATGGGCTGTCCCTTATAATCTCCCTTTTCTACCAAAAATACTTTTTTAACCCGCCGATGAGATCGTAGCTTTAGATATGCTAACAGCCCCTCGGTGGCATCATCGCTGATATAAACCACCCGGTCCTTGCCACCTTTGCCATTTAAGACCATGATCCTTCGTTGCTTCAAATCAATGTCGCCTAAGCTCAGATTGGCCACCTCCTCAACACGCAATCCGCAACGCAGCATCAATCTGAACATGGCCCAATCGCGCTTGGATTTGATAACACCAAAAAGTTCATCGACTTGTTCTTCACGCAGTGCACGCGGAAGAGGTTTTGGCACCCGAAGTCGACAATTGGCTGCTACCGGGTTGAGCAGTTTTACCTTCTCTTCATATCTAAGATAATTGTAAAATACCCGGATGATGGCCAAATACAAATTTATCGAAGCCGGTTGCATGCGTTTTCGGTGAAGATAATCAATATATTGCTCAATTTTGTCAACATCGGCCTGCTCCAGGGGCACATTGAGCCAGATCACAAATTGCTTGATCACGTTCAGATATTACTTGACCTTATGCGGTGAGTAATTGCGGCGTTTTAAATAGCGCCTGTAGTTGATTATCATATCAATCATCTTCATCGGGTGCTCCTTTGAGGATGCGCGCCATCGCTGTAAAATATTCTTCCTCTCTGATCTTATCACTGAGCCGGGCATAGCGGCGGGTGATCTCCAAATTGCTGTGCCCCATCAACACGCGAAGACACTCCAGCGGCATTCTGGCATTTAATAGGTCGGTGGCAAAGGTGTGTCGCAGACAGTGCAGGGTGTAGCCGCTGTATTGCAAGCCGGCTTTTTGTAAACACCTTTGGAATCTCATACGAGCCGCCTCATAACTCAAAGGGTTTGTACCGCGGCCGTAAAATAACTGCTCCTTGCGCGGATCGCGAACTCTCAGCCAAGCCAACAGCGCCTGTTGGGCATCCTCGCTGTAGTATACAGCACGACCGACAGATGTTTTATCTGACTGATAGATTAAAATCTTTTGCTCGTATAAATCGATATCCTCCACCTTACAGCTGAGCAGCTCGCCGATGCGCATACCGGTGCGAAGCAACAGCAATATCAGCGCACGATCTCGGCAGTTATCGATTACCGAAAGCAATCGATCTAAAGAAAAACTCCGGGACGTTGTTGACCGAGTTGACTATCTGCTTTCTTAACAGCACAATTTTTTTTTACGGCAGAGGGTGTGGACCGAGCTGCAGGATAGAGACTACGCATTGAAATGGTTTGGTAAAAAGAAGTCGAGGCTATAAAGAACTATCGCAACTATGTCAAAAAGGGCATCGATCAAGGACGCCGGCCGGAGCTTGTCGGTGGTGGGTTAATCCGATCTTCGGGTGGTTGTTCAGCAGTCAAAGCATTGCGCCGTACAGGGTATCGTGAATTAAGTGACGATCGGATATTAGGCAGTGGCAAATTCGTAGAGAGGATCATCAACGAAGCTGAGGTCAATATTAGGTATCGATTTCCGGCCAAGGATGATCCGGAAAAAATTAATGAATTTATCGCCAAAGTATGTAAAATTGAAAACATATCGATTGAGGAGCTAAAAGCAGGTGGTCGACGCAGGCATGCGAGTGGAGTACGCGCTCAAATTGCTATAGGATTGGTTGAGACTCATGGGGTATCATTAGCAGAGGTTGCCAGACACATAGGCGTTTCGACCTCAGCCGTATCAAAAACAATCACACGCGCGAATAAACAAGTCAACTTCGTCAATAACGTCCCCTATTTTACGGGGGCATCTAATCTGGCTAACCTTGGTAAAGGCATTAATTCTCACAAATGTAATTTTATCTAAAGCACTTTCTGCACGAATGTTCCCTTCCAACGCTAAACTATTACCTTTGGTGTAACCAAGCAAACAAAGACAAGCTTGGTTGTTACAGATTGTTTAAATTCCATTGAATATTCAGGTAGATATGTTATAATAACGGCCAGACGTTAAATAATATGAAAAACGCGTCGTTCCTCTGGTCACTGTCGACTCTTTCAAAAGCTGAAATAATTTCACAGCGAATAAATTCTCTAATGTTGTGTATGTCAGCTTGGGGGAGAAATGGACTATCTGAGCAGAAAGTGGGAATTTAGCATAGGATCGCGTACCACCTGCAGTTTTTGGAGTAAAATATGATAAATGGTACTGTCAACGCAGAGCAGCGCTGTGAGAATTTCAGCCTAAACATGTGGGTTGGACTTAACTATGATAAGCTAATAGGTTCTCTAGTACATGCCCTTAATTAAGGGGGAAATATGAAGGCAGAAGGCAGCATGGAGTTTATATCGAATAGGTCACACAGCAAAATCGCAGGCTGCGCCATAGGGGTTATAGGTGCAGCCAGCGTATTGATGTTCGTCGCATTTGTAAATCAAGGACAGGAGATACCATGGATCCTTGTCTTTGTGGGTGCAGTGTTCCTCCTTATCACACCGGCTGTTTTCACATACACCAAGGTGGTCAGAATAGACAAGCGCCGGAACTTGGTGGAACAGACGATCCAAACACTTTTTTGGAAGAGAAGACAAAAGCGCATGGTGACAGACTTCCGAGAAGTAGGTATATCTACGGCCGGGGGCGGTGGCTCCAATCGTGTACGAATCAAGTACTTCATACAATTGATTGGGTCTAAGAATCTATCAATACCCGGCTTCAGTGAAGATTCCAACAAAACGCTGGCCAAGGCAAAAAAGATAGCACAGGTTCTGAACTTACCCTTGGATGAAGAACCGAAGATTGGATTCTTCGGCAAGAGGTTATGATTCTCGGCAAGGTAATCAGAGAAAGAAAGAGGTAAGAGTCTCAGCCTGAATAAACCAGGCTTTCTGCCGGACGTGACAAACCGTGTCACACGGGAGTTGGTCACGCCTAAAAATCGGGCAACATACGCACCAGAATAACCGAGTGCGCTTACCGCAGCGCCTTTTTCCAATAGAGCAGCCAGTCGATCGATGAAATCGCTGCGATCCATATAGTTATAAAATATCTCTTTTCGTTCGATACCCCGGACCTTTACATGATGCAACTCCCAAGGGGCATCTATTCTGGCTAATCTTGGCATTTTAGAGTGAATGATATTAATAATCCGGGATCGCAAGATATTTAGTTACTGAAGGACGTCCCGGTTCTCGTTCCTTAGGCTGGAGTAATAGTTTAGTTGTTTTTGAATAAAAAGAGCATATTTTTTAAATAATATGCTCTTTTTATTTGACATTTGTTAAGAGTAATGATACTCATATTACAAATGAACAAATTTAAAGGATCTACA
>Ga0126332_10000457_pt1 | contig 14712 bp, 14 predicted proteins | sample InaspJWI42metaG_FD_94482 | JGI IMG/M metagenome (GOLD analysis project Ga0126332, IMG submission 94482) | Marine gutless worms symbiont microbial communities from Oahu, Hawaii - Inanidrilus sp. 2 OAHU.JWI-42 metaG | ecosystem: Host-associated > Annelida > Digestive system > Unclassified...
ACGGGAAAGAATTGACATGTTCATTATTGCTCGAAAGCACATAACTCCTCGTAGGATGTTGTATCGTACTCGAATCGTAGTCGAATCGTAGTCGAATCGTGCTCGTATCGCAATTGTAATAGGTCAGGCGGAAAGTAATGGCAGCCTACCGCCGGGTTTATGACTCACACACCTGCAGGCTGACTGCCAAGAACCGGGATCAGCTCCGGAATCCTATGCTCGGTAATCGAGTATGGGCTACCGTTACCATTTTTACATACATTGCAAGTAGACTGGTACCGTCGGCATGCTGCTCCGACAACCCGAAGTACCCGAAATCTAGTTTTGGTACCTTTTTGAACTCGGCACTCGGCGACGCGGCTGTTACCCGCATTCGGGTCTTGTTGTTATGAAGGTTACCACAGAGGACAGCTACTATGTATTTGATCCGGCGGCGGGGTTCGGATCCACCCACGGGAAGGAAACCTGCCATGTATCTACAGATTTACAGTGGTTAGTTGAATGCTACTAGTGGATCTGGACACTTTCGGCGCGACGAGTTATCTGTTTACACCACAGTCGATTATCGACCGATAAAAGAATTCCGAAAATTGTTCGGATTTTGACACAGGCCTGCAGCAAACGTAACGTAAAAGTGTCTAGTTTACTTTTGTTTGGGGGGGGGGCGACAGTGTAGGTTAATGCTGATAGGTAGGTTAGGTACTGGTAGTAACTCAATGGTCTCGTAAATACGTACTGAGAACGAGCGTGACAAGTCTAGTGCGGTGGTGGCGGTGTGATGTCGTTGACTGCAGTATCGTTTGCGGACGACTGTCGTCGAGCCAACTCGACCCGGCTGGCGTCACGCCGCGGCTACATCGCTCTCTACCCGCGCGCGTGGCGCGTCGCCGGCGCCGCCGACCTGCTCGCCCGCCGCGGCGCGCTCGGCTGCCGCTGGACCATCTCCGCCGCACGCGGTCGCCGCATCACCGTCTTCTCGGCCCGCGTCGGCGCCAGGCTTTACCGAGTCATCGACAACTCGTCGGCGACAGCGGGATCGGCCACCGATCCGCTGTGGTGTCCAGCCAGCGTGCAGCTGGTCGAGCTGGATGGATCGGTCGCTGGATCGGCTGGATCAGTTGTTGTTATGGAAGCGGCTAGATCGGTATTTGGACCTGTCTTGATCGGTTGGATCGGTGGCTGGATCGGCGAATGGATTGATCGTTGGCTCGGCTGGATCGGCTGGCTCGGTCGTGGGGTTGGTTGGTGGATCAGCAACTGACATCGGTGGCTGGATCGCCTGCATAGGCGGCTGGATCGGTTGGATCGGCTGGATGGATCGGTGGCCGCGTTCAACATATGTCTGCGTCACGCCGCCGACTCCTCGACACAGCACCAACAGCCTCACGACACATCGACAACCACAAGGACCGTCTACGAGTCCACGGGCAGCCAGCTGCAAGTCCGTCTGAGTTTCAACAAAGATCGAGTGTCCACGACCGGCGCCGACAAATGGCGACTTAGCGACATCCTCCATGTCTTATATTACATCGGTTCGTTGATCTTCGACAGCTTTGAGGGCTGAATATTTTTTTATCAAAGTATTTTAGCATTTTCATTTATCTGGTTAGATATTTTTAGAATTCACGTTCAATTTGTTAGCGGTAAGAGTTGCACATGTGATGGTGAACGTTTAAAACTCTTTTTGAGGGTTTATCGAAGAAACGATATCTTGTCATTAGTGAAGCCAGCACTTGGATGTGGAAACTGTTGCGAGAGATCGCAACAGCTTCACTTGTCATTCGTGATGTGCATCCCTGGCTGCAAAACACTTTCGTATGACCTTAAACTGTAACCTATGAACTTTTCTATCGAACATGGCGGGGACAATGTTAGCTTAAACCACCATGCCAAATATCTAGAGCAGAAGTCATTTAGTTTGTCCAGACACAGACAGACGAACAGGCAAACACACCCAGCCGATTGCTCTGCTTAAACTACTAAATTTATCGGTGTTCTTACATGGGCGTCAACGTCACTGGAACAATGGGGTCGCAGGTCGAGCGCCGAATGAGAATCGAGGCGCCGTAGGCGGCGAGGGGGTGGGGTCTGGGGAGGGGCTGTGCCCCTACCCAGAAAATTTATGAATTTTTTTTTATCTCAAAATGGTGTGATATGGTGCATTTTGAATTGAATTTGAATTAAAAACTGTACACTGGGCGCATTGCAGATGAAAATGATAGCGACTTGCGGTATTCAGAAGTTCCGCTGAAGGGAAAAAAATAAAACACTTGTCAAAATATTGGGGGTCGCGACCCCTGCAACCCCTGCGGCGTTGACGCCTATGTGTTCCTATACGCATGCGGTGCAACGGACTGGGCGTCGAACTTGCGATGAAGAGGTCGCGGGTTCGATTCCCGGTCAGGGCGCGGCGGTGCAACGACTCTGGGCAACAAGTTGCTGATACTCATGCGTCCCAACGCCGACTGTCTTCACTACTGCATGTCGTCCTTAAACGAGGCACTGGTGCACTGGAGGCTGCCCGGCGGCAGGCTCCCTTGCACGATGGCGCACGCCGTCGTCTGGTGCTTGACGCAAACAAGACGATACAGCAGAGGCGCTATATATATCCTGCACTCGACGACGCAATGACGTCACTCACGGCAGCGGTATCGACGAATATACGTCATCCATAAAACCGGAAGTACATAACGTTGCAACAGCGCAAAAAGAGGAGCAAAGGACGGCCGTAGGTAAGAATGGTAAAGGTAGCCCATACTCGATTACCGAGTGTAGGGTTCCGGAGCTGATCCCGGTTCTTGGCAGTTGGCCTGCATGTGACGTGAGTCATAAACCCGGCGGTAGGCTGCCATTACTTTCCACCAGGCTCGCAGTTACTCTCGCAACCCTTAAGAGGGTTGCTACCAATTCGCTGCTTGCTGAACAGAGGCACGATGGGTGTGAACAGTTTGCCTAAGACTGTTACCCGACAGCGTCGCGGCTGCGATTTGAACCCAGGCCCTTCTGCGTCTGAGTCCAGCACGCTAACCACTCGGCTACCGAGCCACCCTAGGTAACATAGGTTAGGTAGGCCGTAGGTAACGTGCACAAAATTGATTTAGATCGGACCCGTAGTTCCGGAGATATGCTCGCGGACAGGCAAACAAGGAGAAACTTTCATCGTAATACTTCGCTTGCCTATCGGGGCAGGATAATAAACCGGTAGAGTATGCGTAGTGTGTATGAATGCGTGCAGTGCACGGCTGTCGCGACCTGGCGCCGATACCCGGCGCGACGGTGTTTCGCACGCAGCACAGCGCCGTCGTCATCTGTAACGACACCCAGCATACCGCCTACGTCACGTGCGCGCGCGACGGACGCTGGGTCGGTGACGTCATCAACTGCACGCGACCCACTTCCGGTATGCGCCAGGGAGACGACCAGATGAATCAGCTCCACAAGGTAGTACAGCGACACTTTTCTGGAGTGGTGGGCAACTTCACAATCACGGGGTTACAGTAACTGTTCTTTTTATTCTGAGACAGCGAGAACATCAGAATTGCGTATGAATAATATTGTTGAAAAATGACCGTTTAGATCTTCCAAGGTAAAGTCGTTATATTACAAACGAGAGGGGACACTTTCGGTATGCGCCAGCCGTCTTCGTCGTCGCCACAAGCCAACAAATACTGTCAACTTGGATGTGTTGTTAGTAGGTTCAGCTAATAACAGACAAAGCGGTCAGCCGAATTTCACTGCATCGGTTGCAACATAATTTGTTTGTCAACGTTCATTACGGAAATAATATGCCGTGCGTCATTGTGGCTATTTTTGTAGGTCCTGAGACGCAGCCACCGTCAACTATAGCGTACACTATTCACACAGACAACTACACAAATGGCGAGTTTTTAACTTTTAAAATTTCGGTTATAGAAGTAGTCTATTACTTGCTTTCTTCCTTCCTAACTTATTTACTTACTTTATTGAAAGCCACTATATTTTAAATCCTCTTAATGCTCAGCTGATGTTGTTGGACGATTGAAATGGGAATTTATTGCAGTCATCTGACTCGACTTGTCACGTGTCATGCGCGACACACAGCATTTCTATTCGAAACACGTGATCTGCATGCAAATGTGAAATAACAAGAAACGATACAATATTATGAAATACGACCTGATCTGATATGCTGTGTACATTTAAGCGTGCTCTGTCGACAGGCGTTCTGTTGGCCGTCGTCATCGGAGTCGGGCTCGGTCTTCTCATTGGCGCGCTGCTCTTCACCATTCTACTGCTCAAAAACAAGTACGTCGTGCTGGCGTCGTCGACTAATCGATTATAATTAATCGACGAGCTGTCGCGCAGGCCTAGTAGTCAGCTATTAGTCGTGCAAGTGATGAATCGACGATGATTAAAAATAACGCCCCATCGACCATAAATTGTAAGACGTAAGTAGCAAGAAATTCGTCGAAATTAAGATAGGCCTAGCGAAAGATCGACAATTTGTCTATTTCATTTCGTTTCATTGACTGTACATGTAACATATATCACTTCAGTGCTTTATCCATTCAGTGCTTTGACGCTGTTGGTTAGGCGGCAGGAAGGGCATCCGGCCTGTAAAAAACTTTGAGAGGTGGGTTGCTGGCGTGGTTATCTGTCTGGAGCGAGGTGCAGACTTGCATATGGCCCAGCTGATGCCACTGCCACTCACTGTCTCTTGCTTCAGTAAAATCCAGATTGGTTTTACCTTTCCGGCACCGGCTCACCCGGGTAGTCCCGGAAAAAGGGCCGTTAAAGGGTGTGTGTGTGTGTGACTGTACATGTAACTATCGAGCACTCGGTAAGATATTCGAGATAGTACTCGCATTCCGTGTTGTGACATGCTTGCATATTATACGGGAATGGTCACTGGCATAAAGGAACGGAATAGGTCATCTGCTGAAGGTGACTCACCAGGGGCAGCACGGGGGCGAAGTCTAATGTGTCGACTACGTCGTTTATTGGCAGCAGTCTGCTGGAGCCGCTGACGGAGTCGAGTTCGAAGATGATCAGCAGCTACGTCGTTCCGCCGGAGATGGCGCAGCTGACGCTGAGCGGCGGACGCACTGCCACCAGCGACTGCATCTACTGCCGCAGCGCCGGCGAGGCCGACGTCGCCGCCGCGGTCACGTCGTACGGCGCCGTCGCGTCACGGCGGACCGCCGCGGCCACTCGACACCCACTCGTCGTCGCCAGCCTCGACCGCAAGCTCGTCATCGGCAGCGGCGGCGGCGGGGTGCCGGCGGAGACGGGGCCCCGCAAGCCCGGCCCTGGCGGCGGCGGGGTGGCGGCAGACAGCGGGCCCTGGCCACCGGCGGCGGCGATGACGGCGTCGGACTACGTGGACAGCTGCGGCAGCAGTCGAACTCCGAGCATCAACGACGACCTCTTCCTCGCACTGCCCTTCCGCAGCACTTCCGCTTTCTGCCAGCGCTAGCTGACTTCTAATTACAACCAGCCCCAATAGTATACTTCGACCCCTTGTTGTCTTTCTAAAGCCTTGTTCACGGCCAATGAGCCGAACTGAACTGACCTGAACTAGTCGACCCAGTTAGGCCTACAAATAGCGTTAACTGTTCACGCGCACAGTCCAGTGGGTCGGGCTTCATGACCTATTTTGCATTAATTGGCTACAGACACTGCAGCGAACTAGGTCGCTTGGTTCTGAACATGTGTATTTCCTCGTTTACAGCACATGCACTGAACTGAACTGGAGTTCGTGAAGTGCAGTTCTGAGCAGCTGCACTGGAATACCCATGTTCAGAACAATTTTGCCACTTCAGTTCAGTTCAGTTCAGTTCAGTTCATGTAATGTGAACGAGGCTTAATTCGGCACTTGCGACTTTGTCGCTGCGTCACTTCCCAGCTGACTTCTGCATTTCTTCGGCGTGACTTGTTTGATGACGTGTAGAGAGGTTTCCACACAGGCTTTTCACTTGTCATCGTCATCATTAGTAGGCCGCACCGTATGCATCGCATCGATGCGGCCCGTTGCTACAAAAGTCGCACATCCCGTGGTCTATATGTTTGTGCATACCGGTGAGCCCTGCAAAAGGCTGAACCGACTCGTGCGGACCCAATCAACTGTGTTAATTTAGATGGGATGCACATTGGCGCCACCTGGTAAATATGATTGAATGATCCGGGCGCAGCAGTGATCTGCCTTACATGTTAGTCTGTCATTTGTTAGAGTTTTTGGTCCAAGGATTGATATTTCGACAGAATCGAGCGATACAACACTTTAATTAGGTCTCTCATAATCCGGTGTATTAGCAATTGCTGTTGGGACAACTGTATAATGTTCCAATAGAAACAAGCCTTTGATTTTTGACATCGTGTCCCAGAAAAAAAAACGTTCACCTTTTTGAATAGCTCTGTCAAAAATTAACCGATCTTAGTGATTTTTTGGTACATTAAATCCCGAAGAAACGTCACATAAAAATCTTACAGATTTGTCCACCTCACCTGTCAGATATAGCCACTTTACCTTGGGAAATCCAAAAAAGTCATATTCAACAGTATTATTCATACATAGACCCTACTTCTGATTAATTACGTTATCTCAGAAGAAAACAAACTACAATCCATTTGCCAACCCCATCTGAAAGACACTAACTTGTGAGTTGCAAAACTTTTTTTATCTGACTGAAGGTTTGTTGTGTTCTTTCAAACGTTGGAGGCTCTGAAAAGAGCCAGTTGTGGGTTGTCGTCGGTGGTTCTGAAAAGAACCGGTTTGATGTGTGGCAACTGGAACGCCAGGCAAGCAACGTCACAGCAAGTGTTCAGAGTGACCACCTTCTGCAATAATACATGCTTCCAGTCTTTTTCGACACTGATCAGTCGCATGGTACACCACGCCGTGCTGAAATTAAGCCCAATGTCGCAACAAGCCGCTGCCGCAAGCCGCAACATGTCTGTATTATTACACGCGCTCCTCCTGTAGCGCGCCCCAGATGCAGTAGGCCTACTTGGGTTATGCAGATAATAGGAAGTACTAAACAACAGTAAGTAAACAGCTAAAGCTGCAATACAACAGTTGCTATTTGTTTTCTTCTAAGGTAACGTAAATAATCTGAAGAATATGAATAATAATGTTGAAAAATGACTTTCTTGGATTTCCCAAGGTAAACTGACTACATTTGACAGGTGATGTGGACAAATCTGAGAGAGATGTTCATGACAAATTTTCTCAGGATTTAACATACCAAAACTATTAAAATCAGTTAATTTTTGACAGAGTTATTCAAAAAATAAAAAGGTGGACGTTTTTTTCTGGGACACAGGGTAAATATGCGAATGTAGACCGATTTTTAAAATTCTCACCGCGACAGATTTTCAAGAAAACTCCCTATGTATCTGTAGCAGAAAATTCCACCTCATGTTCACTACGTTACTACACTACCTTGTAAAATTTGAAATTCAAAATATACAGTTTGTGCAACGAATGACTTCATTTCAGCAAATGTGCGTAATGTTATAAAAGTGCATGTTCGAAATATCCTTCGTCAGCTGCAATGCAGGCTCGCAGTCTCCTGCGCCATTCCCTGCTTGCAGTGTCAATCACTCGTTCTTCAAGACCGTCCAACTCCTCCTCGACGCGCTGCCGCGGCTCTTCCACGTCCTTGATCTGGTTATGATAAACACCGCCTTGCAGAATTCCACACACCGCGCGTAGTTGATGAGGTTTAGTTCTGGACTGTTGTGTGACCCAGAGAGTGTGGGATAAAGTTTTGGCGTCATTTGCTTCAGCAGACCGACGGGCTCCCATGCTCGATGTGCCGGGTCCCGTCCTGCTGGAAAGTGATGTAGGCCTACCAGTTGATGTAGCAAATGGCCAACAATCAAAGGGATTGTTTTATTCGAACATGGTGTATTTGCAGTAACAGCATGGTGATCATATACCAACAGGGCCTACACTTTCTGTTTAAGTGCGATCGAATAATTAAAAGTCGGGGGAATATGACAATTTTTCATTGACACATTTTACTGCTCTCGGTTTCTCTTTACTGGCAGATTGAAGGACTTCTGCTTCTGCTTGTGATACAAATCCTGAAATCCGTATCTCAAACTCGAGCCATCATCTGTAAGACTTTCAACCTTAATAACTTGACAGAATAAGCTGTCTGGAGATCTCAAAATAGAGAAAAATCGTCGAGCGGCCGAGGCTTCGTCACGGACCCCACTGGGGAGTTCACAGCGCTCCGCCGAACTGTAATGTTACCATTCGATACGACGCCTACAATTTCGTATCGTCTTTTATGCGCGTCTGTCTTTTACCGGCTATATACGGCAAGTATAACCGTAGGTAGGCCACACATGGTAGTCACTTCACCGTGTAAAGCATGTAGCGGCATGTTCCGGTAGGCCTACATGTAGAGATGCTACTGTAGCACCTGCCTGATTCGGCTCAGGGAGTTCAGTTGCGTGCATCTAGCTGTCGAAAAGTCATATTGTGTAACATCTGTTCTCAGTACGAAAGTGAATGTCGCCTATAGATAGCAGCAACAGCACTAGGAAATGGCTTTAGCATTGTCGATTTTCTTATTATTGTGACCCGCGGTTTGGACAGTTTGACCTCTCTGGCAAGAACGCCTGTGAGTACCGTTATTTCAACGTTCACCGCGAACTGGTTCTCACATTTCGCTATATGCTTAGCCTACCTACCGTCACCTGCATAAATACGCTAACATCAAGTCAGATTCATCATCGACCGCTGTACGCCTATACACGCTAAACGTTACCACTAACGTTCATGCTTTCCTACGTAAACGCACCTTACACTTGCGTCGCGGCAAGTGTAGGCCTGCAAGCCATGGAGAATTCTGTATAACAAGCACAACTGTATTTTTTTCCGAGTCCGAGGTCAGGGTCTGGATCCGAGTCCGAATCTGAGTCCGGGTAGGACCCACACACGGATTCGGACCCGGTATCGGACCCTGACTCTGACCCGGAGGATATGACACTTTCTCTACAACAGAAAAATCTCTTGTATAGTGTGGTCGAATTGATTTCTGGGGCTTGGTCACCAAACTCCACCGGACTCCGCCCCTCTTCTTTTGTACCTCTGTCCGGATGCTGCCAACGCCGCGACGACACGTCGACGTGTGGTGATTGTTGTTCGGTAGAGCAATGCTGACTGAGGTTGGGGTGGGCGCTGCTGGTGTGCTGTCGTTGTTGTTGCTCATCTCCGTGATTGGCTGCTATCTTCGTCGTCGTCGACAGCCGCCGCCGCCGACAACACGGGCCGACAATACGACGTCACAGCGCACCATGCCATCAGTCGGCTGTACAGTGACGGACAACTTCCGGTACGGTAAATGAAATATTTTAGTTACATTGAAACTAAATTAAACGAGAAATTTTTATTGAGAGTTTTAGTTAGTAACCTTTTACAACTAGAGAATATGACGGCAAGCCGGTCGGAGGATGCTCAGCCCGGGCATGCACGCACACACACACACGCACAGACGGACAGACAGGTCAAAAACATAATTCTTCCGGCGACCCACAGAATGGACGGCGGAGGTTTAAAATAGTTAGCTGAACTCTATACAGTCGAACAAATTCTAGCTTTTTCATCCATACTATTGATAATTAGTCAGAAGTTTTGGCCTATCGCGTCAAAATGTCGACACCATATGAAACTAAACATGATAATTATGTTGTACACAATGAGTATAAACTGATACGAATAGTTTTGTTTGCCACAAAAGTTAGGCCTACTTATAGCAATAAATTAGTGACTTAAGCTACGCAAAGAAGACGCAAATGTAATAAATACATTTTACCAATTATTTTAGTTTAACTCATTAACTGTAGTTATTAACTATTTTTTAATTTAGCTTAACTGTGAATTTTTCAAACTAAACTATTTTAAATCAGTTGAACTGGCGGTATAACTAAAATAATTAGTTAAACTATAGTGAGTAACTTTCAAGTAAACTTGTTCTCATCACAGCAGCTGCAAGGCGGTGGAGTGCCGCGGGTGTGATCTCGCGCAATGCACGTGCACGGTCATCGTGTATCGACCAACTCCCAACAACAACCACCGACTGACGATGACCACTTCTCAACATGGCAGTTATACACCGACGCTACACAGACGCCGCATCCACTCAGCCAGCGACAACGAGTTATAACTACTCCACCCTGTAGCCGAGTATTGTGATGAGCGTGTCTGTCTGTATGTTTGTGTGTTCACGAGAATATCTCAGAAGCTACACGGCCGACCTTCACCAATTTTAGTGCGTGTTACCGGTCCTCTGGTGGCGTTGCGATATGCTATGTACTTCCGGTTTTATGGATGGCGTCATTATTTGCGAATAATGGTCACATGGAGACATGTCGACACAACGAGTGACGTCAGTGCGTCGTCGTGCGCAGGATAACTCCTGCTGCCTTGTAGGCCTATTTGGTTACGTCGTGCCCTAGACCAAAGATGCTGGGAGTGCGAGCGCTGATAGGCCTACGGGGCGAGTCCATCGGGCAAGGGGTGCCGGGGCGGAACCTACATTGCACCACTGCCCTGGCAAATCGTGGCTTAGTTCTATTGAAGACGAATAGTAAGTCGTATGCACTCTATAGAACGTGGTGACATTGCCGACGACCTTGAACCATCTCTTGAAATCACCCCATTTTCTACACGCCGTCGCCAAGCTAGAGACTAAACTACACAGCGGTAGGCCTAGGTTGATCGTAGCAAGTCCCAGCCTGTGGACGACAAAACATGCCTGAAAGGCGTTATCATGCTTTTGTGACCCATTTAAAATTTTTGGGATCCCAATCATATTTTTGGAATGCGTGAAGCCAGAGACTTCAAATTTGGTATGCATGCTGACGCTGACGATTATTACAGGCCTACTGTTGTGCAACAGCCGACAAGATTTCAACTGACAGCATGCTAGCGGTTCCTCTGCCATAGTTCAGCTTCTTGTAAGTTAAGTATTTAGTCTATATGACAACAGTTATCAACATTACTTGAAACAGACATTAGCCACTTTTTGTACAAAATTAAAACTTCGTCACTTTGTCAACTGCTCCATAGATAGAAGGGGTCCCAAAATGAAAAACGAATCAACAAAATATGACCAAGATCATATTGCGACTTGTGTCATTTGTATAGTTTATGCAAACTAATAATGTTTTCCTGTAAAATTGTTACTTTTCACACGCGCGACATTTTAATAATCGCAGCTTTTATTCTCTGAAAACAGCTGCTTTACGTTTGGTGTGAGAATAAACAAAGCCAAAACCACGATCCAGCGTCGTTTGCTTAATGCCGGCTAACCATTTCGTTACAAATACTGTACTCCAATGTGACTGAAGTAGACGTGGGCAACTGATAAACTGCGTTTTGTTACTAGTCAGCTACACGCAGTAACAGTAATGAATACACAGTTTTAAATACTTATGGGCTATTCTCTCGGAGAACACTGACAGTAAAACATAGGCCTACAAGTTATTCTAAAAATAACAGAGGTCTGTGTTTGATACCATCATACTATGCAGTACACACACAGCACCAAAACACTATGAATACTGGCTGAAAACAAATTAACACAAAAATCACAGCAGTCATTTAGTAAAATCAATGTTCCCTACGATGCAAATGCATTAACATTATTGTATATAAGGAATGTTAGGAAAACTTTAATATTTTAGAAACAGCGGCAAGAATATCACTGAAGTTTTCAGCTTACCAAAATGTTTTAGCCACATTATAAAAGTTACCACATAGTATTAGTTTCAATAAATTTAAATTTTAAATTGCATTTTCTGAAATAATAAACTGAGTTCAATACATTAGATACACAGATAAACATTCATGAAATGTCAGTCACCAAAGAGTTAAGTGATGATACTGTCAAAACATACTAAACTGCAACAGTAAGGGGTAACAGTAAAGAGGCCAAAGAAGTTTAGAATGCAATCTGTTTGTCAAAGCAACGGTTTATATATTAGATTGTGGTATTGTAAAAACAAGCATTGCAGCAGTAACTGGCGTATCAATTAGTAAACATATGGCACAATACGATATGGCACCAGACTACAATATTGATCCCAATCATGTTTATATTTGAGACGACAGTGAGAATCATCACGCAGACTTCGGTGTACAAGAAGACCCGTGAAGTATACTGGATAGAAATACGGCAGAATGTGCTGAAACCCTGCTCACAAAGCACACGTCAAGTGCTACTCTGTAAATCTTTCCAGCAGCGGTATTGCTATACATGTAGTTTACCATCTGGACTAGTCAGACTTGTTACTGACTGACTGCTTTAGCAGTGCCAGTACAGTGACTGGTTCAGTATATCTGTATCCGGGCAATAACTTTTGAAGGAAATGACATTTCGCAATCTGGTTCAAGTTTAAGGTAAAGGGAACTAAATCAAGTTCACAGTCATACAAGGAACAAGACCTGAATGTGGGTAATAGCCTAACTGTGACTGCTTTGCACTAGTCCCACAGTTATATTCACAGCCATGCAGCATAACAATAGTATTGTTTGTTTGTATGGAGCGTGTGAGCGATCTGTAAAGGTTATTATGTCACATTTGTGTGACTTAAAATGCCCTAACTGTTGCATGCACCAGGATGCCTCAGGAGGCAATGATTAAATATGTTATCAGGATCAACAGTAAAAGTATGATAGCTGACACCTCATTAACTATAAACCATTAACTACAGTTACACCAACAGTAATACTCGAGTTTAACCCAATTTTTTTACAATAAAATAAGATATTGCCATATTCTGCTAACAAAAACAGCTCATACCAGTCAGCAGTGACCACGACAGAGCCATAATTAGATCTCCAAAGTAGTTTGGATGTCGTGACCATCCCCACCAACCAGATATCAACAACTTGCGGCCAGATTCAGTTGTCAGTGTTTTCAGGTCTGCATAAATACAACAAAATTATATGTAATAATTCTTCAAATACATAAACTTCACAATGTGTAATGAACTGAAAGTAAATTGTAAACAGAAAAAGGTGCCACTACAGTATACTTTTTGCTCTATTTTTGCCAAATACTCGCCAATATTCAGAATTTTTTTGCTGTCAGAGTCAGTAGGAAATTGCCTGCAAAGTACAGTAAACATGCAAACACTAACATCTGTTTATTTTCACAGTGAATTAATAAAACTGCTTACATTCTATTCAGTAGACATAGAAGATCAGATGCAAACACACAGATACATTTACACAGCATCAAACATGTGACTAACAACATAGTAACAACAACTACTGCTCTCAGTTTCCATCTGCCACAGTTATCAGAGGTTAGATCAGGTCATCAGAGATCACTGCCAGAGCATGACAGTTAATCTGCTCACCCAACAAATATTTGACAGACTAACAGCCAAATCAGTGCCTTCAGTGCTTTGACGCTGTTGGTTGGGCGGCAGGAAGGGCATCCAGCCTGTAAAAACTGAGTGGTGGGGTGCTGGCATGGTTATCTGTCTGGAGCGAGGTGTAGACTTGCATACGGCCCAGCTGATGCCACTGCCACTCACTGTCTCTTGCTTCAGTAAAATCCAGATTGGTTTTACCTTTCTGGTACCGGCTCACCCAGGTAGTCCTGGAAAAGGGCCATTAAGCGGGTGTGTGTTGTGTGTGTGTAACAGCCAAATCAAACAAAGCAAAAGCTCTTGTACTTTTTTTGTCAGTGGAAAAGTTAGTCAATGCAATTAATATTACAAGTATCTCTTATTTGTAACACATACGTTTCTTCTCGGCATACTCCGGGTTCTGTCTGAATGCATTCTTCTGTGAGTTTGAGCCGCGAAATATCACATAGCCAATAGCTGCAACAGACGCATTAGCTGAAATTTACAGAAGCAGTACACAAGTACAAAAAATAAGCCAGTAACACGTCTTCAAACAATTACATATATATAACAACATTTAAAACAAACAGACTGTGTATTATTGCTATAAAATGCACAGTGCATTCAAGGGCAGCATTCTAGAATAACTTTACTGCCAATCCGGTAACACTTGTACTAAGCTATTTCAAATATATTTCCTGTGCAAATTTCATCAATTAAAACTTGAAGTAAATCTCAAAACTCACAGTTCAATGCCAGTATTCCAATGAGGAAGATCAATGACCAATCTTGAGGATGTTCTAACACAAATCGTGCTTGAAGACAGTACAGAAATGGAACCCAGGCCAGGTCTCCAAATGCCAGCATCAGACCGAAGCCATCATGAACAATATCCATTGTTGTCAATACAGCTTCCTATACACACTCAGAGTAAGTAATGCACTGAGTGACAAATAAAGTAAATAAAATGAAACTAAACAGAGAAGAGAAAGAGCATGCTAACAACATAGCACTCAAAAGATTCGTGACAGCAAATCTCTCAAGTAAAAAAATTAAAATAATAACTGTTTTCATTTTTTATTGTACACACTGAAGTACGATTAACCACTATTAATAACTGTAACAAAGTTTTATAATCACCCCATACTAAGTGTCAGCTATATAATGGAATGGAAATGGTAGGCTATAGGTTGGACAAGATGGAAAACTCGATGGATTTGAATGCATTGGTTGCCATCACACACACACGTTTAACGGCCCTTTGTCCGGGACTACCCAGGTGAGCCGGTACCAGAAAGGTAAAACCGATCTGGATTTTACTGAAGCAAGAGACAGTGAGTGGCAGTGGCATCAGCTGGG
>Ga0126332_10000458_pt1 | contig 14683 bp, 16 predicted proteins | sample InaspJWI42metaG_FD_94482 | JGI IMG/M metagenome (GOLD analysis project Ga0126332, IMG submission 94482) | Marine gutless worms symbiont microbial communities from Oahu, Hawaii - Inanidrilus sp. 2 OAHU.JWI-42 metaG | ecosystem: Host-associated > Annelida > Digestive system > Unclassified...
CCGCTTCTAAAAAACGCCGGGTCCGGTTACCTCAATCGGGCTCGGTTAATCAAATCTGAAAATGGCTCCTACTGATAAAAATAATCAGAATTTTATTGTTAATTTATTCTGGAAATCAACAGCGGGTTTAAAACCCGCCCCTACATAGCTGGTAATTGTAACCCTATTGGTACAAAATTATGACAAGTGCTGGCTGCAATTGTTCATGCTTTGCCGGCGCTGCCCAGTACGTTCTCGTTTTTGTGTTTAACCATTTTAATCAACTCATCACGTGCGGGACCCAGATATTTGCGCGGATCAAACTCGGATGGGTTCTCGGCAAAGACCTTTCGTATCATCGCCGTCATCGCCAGTCGACCATCGCTGTCAATATTAATTTTGCAAACGGCTGATTGGGCCGCTCTGCGCAGCTGCCCTTCGGGAATACCTACAGCGCTCTCCATCCGGCCGCCGAATTGATTGATCATTTGCACATGCTCTGGCGTTACGGAGGAGGCGCCGTGTAGAACGATGGGAAATCCAGGAACAAGCTTTTCTATTTCTTCAAGGATATCAAAGCGAAGGGGCGGAACTTCTTCACCGGGTCCTAGTTTAAACTTATAAGCCCCATGCGATGTCCCGATTGAAATGGCCAGACTGTCGACACCGGTTTTTTCGACAAACGTTACGACTTCTTCCGGTTTTGTATAATGTGAAACTTCGTGGGAAACTTCATCCTCAACTCCGGCCAGAACGCCCAGTTCCCCCTCCACCGAAACATCTCGTTGATGGGCATATTCGACAACTTGTTTTGTCAGTCTTGCATTTTCATCAAACGGATGATGTGAGCCATCGAGCATTACGGAAGAAAACCCTGAATCAATGCAGGATTTGGCAAGCTCATAGGTATCCCCATGGTCAAGATGCAATGCAACCGGGATGCTGGCCCCCAATTCACTTGCCATTTGCACCGCCCCCATTGCCATATACGGTAAAAACGTTTGGTTGGCATACTTTCTGGCACTTCCTGATACCTGTAAAATAACCGGTGATCTTGATTCGACACAGCCGATAATAATACCCTGCAGCTGTTACATGTTATTAAAGTTGTAGGCAGGAACGGCATAACCCTCTGCCATCGCTATTTTAAACATATCCTTCGTATTTGCCAGCCCTAGCTCTGTGTAGTGTGCTGCTTTAGACATAATAACCTCCAATATGAATGACGAACTTCGAGTGAAGAATGAAGGATTGAGGAAATTATCAAATTCATCTTCTTCAAAAGCCATACTGATCTCGATGGCTCTATCACCGCGGAAATTGAAAAAAATGACGCTGTCATTTTCCTCAATGGGTCCTATGGGCGTGTTGTCCCGGGCGATGACAAATGGCGGAAGATCCTGGTCGAGGACACCCGGGTTTTCCTGGCGTAAAGTTTCAATCGCCTCGCGGGCAGATCCGAATTTTCTGCCCTCGCCCCGGACATGTGTTTTCCATCCCAGTTCAACCATACGCCAGTTGGCCTGATAGCGGTCCATCGTTATTTTCATGCGACCGCCACCGGATGCGATGGCAAAATCAATCTTGCTGTCCTTTTTGAGCCCGGTTAGATAGTTTTCGAGCCGCTCGACATATTCCAGAGCGGAAGTTGGCGGTACGTCCCGCCCATCCAAAAGAATATGAACACGGGCTTTTTCAACGCCTTCTTTTTTTGCTTGTGCCAGAAGCGCTTCCAGGTGGTTTATATGACTGTGGACGTTGCCATCTGAGAAAAGACCGATAAAATGAAGCCCGGAATTGTGACTGCTTGCGTTTTCGATCAATTCTTTCCACGCGGCTTCATCAAAAAGCGCCTGGCTCTCGATGGATTCATTTACCAGCTTGGCACCTTGAGCAAAAACGCGGCCGCACCCGATGGCGTTGTGACCGATCTCACTGTTGCCCATATCTGCATCCGAAGGCATGCCCACTGCCGTTCCATGGGCTTTAAGTTTTGCATTCAGGGCATTTTGAGCAAGCCAATCCAGTGTCGGCGTATTTGCCCGGCTAACCATATCGCCTTCAGCACATGTTCCGATTCCCACACCATCTAAAATCGCCAAAACAACCGGACCCTGAGGACCGTTGAAATTTTTAGCCTTTTTTAAAGGTTCCATAGCAAATTCCTACTTACCATATATACAAAGACATAAGCGGCAAATGCCTAAAATGACTAAAGCCCGCCCTGGTGCGACGCGTTTATATATATTGGTACAGCCTATGTGTCATCATAGACCTTACTTTTCAGTAAATAGTAACGGTGATCGGTCTGGGCCAGGGTTAATGATGTTAATCGTTTTATTAAAAAGGTCTCGATTTCAGGAACCTCAAAGCTAATTTAACAGGTCTCAATATTTAGCACCTACTTTTCCTGACACCTGAAACCTGACACCCGACACATAATTACTATGGCCCCTTACACCATGTTGTCATAAAAATCGTCCTGTGGACCTAAAACCTCACCGGACGGATAAAACCATTTTTCCCGGCATATTTCGCTTCGCTGCCCAGGTCTTCTTCAATCCGCAACAGCTGATTATATTTATCAACCCGTTCGCCCCTGCAGGGTGCGCCGGTTTTCAAATGGCCGGTATCCAGGGCCACTGTCATATCAGCGATGAAGCTGTCGATGGTCTCACCGCTGCGGTGGGATACACATGCGCCCCAGCCGGCCTCCCGGCACAACTGAACCGCTTTGACAGTTTCAGTCAGGGTCCCGATCTGGTTGAGTTTGATCAATACTGCATTGGCGGAGTGATCCTGAATGCCCCGTTTTATGTACTCGACATTGGTAACAAAAAGGTCGTCGCTGATCAGTTCAACAAGATCTCCCAGGCGCCGGTTGAGGGTCTGCCAGCCGCCCCAGTCATCTTCTGCCAACCCGTTCGATGAGGATGTCATCAATTTCTGCCTGATTCGCGGCGTCGAGGCCCTTGATCTTCTCATTAATCACCCCGTTGACGTTTTCGACAGCTTTGAGAACGCCTTTACCGCTAAATCGCCTTTTATCGCCATCGCGCAGTTCGATGGCCTCGCGAGTGCCGGTTGAAGCACCCGATGGTTCCCCGGCCCGGGCGTTTCCGCCGCCGTTCAGGCGAACTTCAACCTCCACGGTTGGGTTACCGCGGCTGTCTAAAATTTCCCGGGCAACAACTTTTTCTATTTTTGTATCTGTAGCTGCCATTTGCATAACCTTTCATGGTTATCGTTGTCGAAAAGGTTAGGAATCCTGATTATAGCCTTTTTCAAAATATCGTTCTGTTTGGGACGAGATTCAGTCTTGTCTATTAACGATAATTGGTTTTCACGCAAAGACGCAAAGCCGCAAAGAATATCTTGAATAATCCCGGCTTTTATTTTTATAAACTTGGCGACTTTGCGTCTTTGCGTGAGATTTTAAATAAAGGCACTTTAGAGAACCCAAAATTTGGAACTAAGTCCTCAACATACCTATCCAATATCACTGAACGGCTAACCGATTAGATCCACAGCAAATGGATAACGGTACATTATTCTGACAACCACTATAATCGTCATATTGAAACTGTCCCTGTTTCTCCTACTACCGTTGAGAAACGTTTTATCTAAAATTTAAGTTCGGCGCCTGCTTGCCTTAATATATCCGCACTTCTATGGAGCGCTTTCTCCTCCTCATTTGAAAGCATCGGCTGAATGGTTGTTTCAATTCCTTTGGCATTCAGCACCCGGGGCAGAGAAAGACTTACGTCATTAATCCCTTCGATATTTGAGAGTGTCAGCACGGCACCTTCATCATCGCGTATGGCTTTCGCGATTCTGGCGATGCCGGCTCCGATGCCATAATAGGTCGCCCCTTTGCCCTCGATGATACGATAGGCGGCTCGACGGACACCGTCGTCAATTATGGCTTTGATGTCATCTGTTATCCGGCGGTCAATCTGCTCTGCAAATTCGATAACCGGTACGCCGCCGATTTTGCCATTCGACCAGGCCAATACTTCCGAATCTCCATGTTCCCCCAAGACATATGCATGAACGGATTGGGGAGCAAGACCGAGATGTTCTGCAAGGAGAGTGCGGAAACGTGCGGTGTCAAGGATGGTTCCGGATCCGATCACGCGTTGAGAAGGAAGGCCGGATATTTTCGTGACCACCTGGGTCATAATGTCGACCGGATTGGAGACAATCAGCAGAATTGAATCCGGCGCGTGCTCGAGAACCCGGGGAACGACATTTCGAAAGATGTCGACATTACGTTCCAGCAGACTCAGGCGCGATTCTCCCGGTTTTTGTCCCACGCCGCAGGCCAGAACGACCAGCCCTGCTCCTTTGAGTGTCGAATAATCGCCGGCAGCCAGGCGCACCGGCCCACTAAAGGGTGTGGCGTGTAAGATATCCTCGGCATGGGCACTGGCCAGCTCTGCATTGATATCGACCAGAATCAGTTCAGTCGCCGCGCCGACAAGGGCGATGGCAAAGGCGCCTGAGCTGCCGACGAATCCACAACCAATAATTCCAATTTTCATAACGATACCGTTCCTTTATTAAGTAGCTTCGCGATAAATGAACAAAGCGAAAATTTTCAATCTAACCTACTCACCGATGGTGTACTTGGCTGCGAGGTCTTCAATTTCCTTCCGGTAGCGCTGATAGTCTTGCGACCCCGTTGGGCTGTAATTTAAATTTTTATATAGACCGGTAACCTGGGTAAACATATCACGCGCATCGTCTTTATCCTTGAACTGATAGTTGCGCTGGATCAGGTCCTTGATCAGTTGAAAGCTTTCAAGCTGCCGCTCCAGGGGCATGGATGCATCCACTTCGTCGAAGGCATCCTGCTGTAAAAAGACCATATCGAGCAAGGTGGCCTTTTGCCATACAATATAATCTTCGATACTGATTCCCTCTTCGCCGGTAACCTGCATCATCTGGTAGATAGAATCACCCTGGTGCAATAAATCTTGCATGGCTTTTACGTCACTAACCCATTCAGTGCCAAAATTTTGGCCAAACCAGTCCTTCAACTGGTCCAGATAACGGGACCAGGAAATCAGTGGATCGATGGCCGGATAAAAACGTTTGTAAGCCCGATCATAGGACAGGCCCAGAAAGGTTTTGACCGTGGCCAGGGTTGCCTGGGTGACCGGTTCCTCAAAGTTGCCGCCGGCCGGCGAGACAGTTCCAATCATCGTGAGGCTGCCGATTGACTGGTCCGGACATTTGATCACGCCGGCCCGCTCGTAAATGTTCTTGACCGATGAATCCAAGTAGGCGGGAAAGGCTTCTTCACCGGGGATTTCCTCCATCCGCCCGGAGGTCTCACGCATGGCCTGGGCCCAGCGGGAAGTAGAATCTGCAATCATCAGCACATGATAGCCCATCTGTCGGTAGTATTCGCCCAGCGTAATCCCGGTATATATAGAAGATTCCCTGGCAGCCACCGGCATCGAGGACGTGTTGCAAATGATGATCGTGCGGTCCATCAATGAGCCGCCGGTACGTGGATCTTTGGTTTCCGGAAACTCCCTAATGGTCTCAACGACTTCGCCGGCCCGCTCACCGCAGGCAGTCACAATCACAATGTCCACCGTTGAATAGCGGGATATCAAGCTCTGCAATACTGTTTTACCGGCGCCGAACGGTCCGGGGATACAGGCCATTCCGCCCCGTGCGATGGGGAAAAAGGTATCGATGATTCGGGTCGTTGTGGTCATGGGTTCCGTAGGGTACAGCCGTTCCGCATGGCGTCGACGCAGCATTGCTTCAGGAATCGGGCGGCGCACCGGCCACGGCTGGACCATGGTCATTTCGCGCTCGTCGCTACCCGCGGATTGAATCCGGGCGATGGGTTTATCCACAGTGAAGCTTCCTTGTTGAATCCACGTAACTTCAACTGCCTCGGGTTCATTAAATGGTATCATTATTTTGTGGCTGAATAGTCCTTCCTGGACTGTACCAACGGGTTGTCCGGCGACGAGTTTGTCTCCCAGGGAAACCGTCGGTGTAAATGCCCACTTTTTATTCGGATCCAGGGGAAAGACATCGACACCACGCGGCAGAAAAAATCCGTGATCACGGGCCAGGATCGCCAGCGGATTTTGCAGCCCGTCAAATACCTGCCCCAAAAGCCCGGGGCCCAAAAAGACCGACAGCATCTCGCCGCTCATTTCGACCGGATCGCCGACGCGAACGCCGCGTGTATCTTCAAAAACTTGCATATCGGCTGTATTTCCGTGCACCCGCAGCACTTCGGCCCTGAGGCGTTCCTCACCGACACAGATGAAACCTACTTCATTTTTCTTGATCGCTTTACCCCCCGTATCAATGTTCACGAGACTTTCGCGCACCGCCATGACACGGGCGGTGGCACCCGCAGTCGCTGGTGAGGTTTTTTGTTGATCAGTCGAAGATTTGTGGTTGGTCATCGGTTACCTCCGTTACTAGTTCTTCAAAGCGTACTTTGGCATCTTCGATATCATAGGACAGCCACTGTTGCAGGATGTCCCATTTGATGATGTAGATTAACACTGCACTGAATCCGAACTCATAGGCTGGGACCGATCGATCGAGGTGGTCCCAAAGCGTGTTCCTGAGCAGCCGCTCAAGCGCCAGAGTCTCTCCGGCTTCAAGATGGCTGCGTGCCGCACGAATCCAGGGATAAATTGGGCTGAGCTTAAAATGCGGATCATCCCAGTTGCGTTCGATATGGTTGACATAGTGCCCGACACCCCACGGCTCTCCGGGAGCCGGAACCGGCAAACCGCGCAAACGGCGCCGCAGGGCTGCCATGATCGTCCGCTGATCGATGGCAAAATTAAAGATGGATTGAAGGACAGGGTGGGCAATGTGCGCTTCCAATTTTTTAAAATTGGCAAGCATTTCCTCATCCGTGCGGGTTGCGGTTTGTCGCTGCCAGGCCAGAAAATCAGCTGCGCGGTGAAACAATTCCTCATCATCCGGCGTGAGCATACTGAGACGTTTTTCCAGCCGCTCCCTGGTAATCGGCAGCCGTTCGGCCCGGTCAAATCGCGGCAATGGTGGTAAGCTGGCCAGAAGGGTGAAGTATGGTTGGCGACCCATATAATTACTCCATGATTCTGTTGGAGCTGTGGAGTAATGGAGTGTTGGAGTATTGTTTTTGTTGTTCCTTGCAACAGATTCTGTCGCCCAGGTTATAAATCCAACAGCTTGACTCGCAACCCGAAGCCAAAAAAAACCGCAATGTATCCCTCTTAGTTCTCCAATACTCCAGTACTCCAGTACTCCTTTGTTTTCTCAAACCCCAACCCATTTTCCAAAATCGATTCTCTGCCTCGAAGGATCTTTACTCTATGCCCTCTGCTCTCCGCTCTATGCCATAGCTTTCCACATTCTGAAATTGGCAATCGAACTCATTCCGCCCCGGTGACAATGGCTCGATAGCGTGGGAGCAAGTTTTGTAACAGCAAATCGGAAATGGCTTGATCGGACAAATCAATCTCCAGATCTTCACCGACCATGCGTATGCGAATACCCCCGCGAATATCCTCAGAGGGTTTCAAATCAACACCTTCTCGCAACATATCGGCGGAAATACCCAACACCATGTGGCGCATGCGATCCTTGCCTTCTGTGGTCAGCTTGGTGACCTTCTCATCGGTTTCAAATAATTCCTTGGGAAGCAGAACTTCAACAGGCTGACCTTCACAAGCCTTATCACCGGCGGCCATGCCGGCGATGGCCAATATGATCTGCCGTAAAAATTCCTTATCCTGCATTTCAACGGACACCAGCCGTCTGACATGCGCGGAAAAATCGGCTTTCAGCTCCGCCTCCATTTTAAGTTCGGTATCCCGGATTGCAACGCGCAGGGATTCAATGGCTGCCGCCTTCTCGGTTTCGATTTCTCTACGGGCTTTGCCTAATATCTCATCGGCGTCGGCTTTGGCCTGGGCCACAATCCGCGAAGCCTCTTCCTGGGCCTCTCGCAGAACCTGATCGGACTTTTCCCGGCCGGCTTTGACACCTTCATCCCGCAGCCGGTTGATGAGTTCCTGCACGCCCGATGCGGCGTTTGTTGTCTCTGCCATAATTTAACCTCCTCCTCCGGTGACCGTGCCCAGCAGCACCAAGGCAAACACAAAGGTAAAAACGGCAAAGCCTTCCACCACCGCCGGCGGCGCAAGGGAAATACCGAATACCTCGGGCTTGCTTTTGGAAACACTGATCGATGATGCACACGCATACCCCTGGTAAACAGCGCTGGCAAACAGGGCCAAGCCGGTTAACACGCCGATGCCGAAAATGCCGGCGGCCGTCTCCGGCTTGATGGCGTCACCAAACGTCAATGTAACCACGATCCCATAGATCACCTGCGAAGACGGCATCGCCGATACGCCGATAAACTTGCCAAAACCGCTTTCGGCCTCCAGCATGGCACCGATTGCCGCCTGGCCGGCCCGCGAACAGCCGATGATACTGCCGATGGCTCCCAGAGCCAGCGGTGCAAAGACTCCCAACCAGCCTAATACTAAGATTAAATTTTCCACTATTCCTTCTCCTTTCTTGCAAAGGCATTGAACGGCTGCCCTTCTTCGGAAATGCTCCATCTAAAAAATTCAATAAAATTAAGACGCAGGCCATGGATGAATCCGCTCATTAAAGACAATGCAAAGTTTAAGCTGTGTCCGAGCAGGGCAATTAAAAGCGCAAATAACAGCCCAATCCCCGGAAGCGCTTCTTTGACCTGCCCGGCCATTGCGTTAAACGTGCCGGCCAACGACGCACTGGCAAGGCCGAGGGCAAAAAGCCGCAGATAACTCAGGGCGTCCCCGAAAGCAGTGGAAAGACCCGTCAGCCCGCCAAGCCCTTTTAGCAGACGCTTCCATAGCGGGCCCTCGGGACTGTTGAACAACACCACGCCGATCAGTCCCAGAACCAGCGCCCCCATTCCGTAAGGCTGCAAAAAAGTCAATGTATCCCCATAAGAGGCGGTCAGCCACAGAACAATCCCACCCAGGAAAATGAAAACCCAGGCGCCGGACAACACCGCCCGATTCGTGCGCCGAAAGTGCCAGGCGGTAACGGCATTGGCGACAACAAGATGAAAAACGCCCAAGATGATCGAAAGCTGCATCATGACCTTAAAATCCAGCATATCGATTATTTTCAGTTTGCCCGGCAGGCTGTCTTCACCGGGGGAAACCCCAAAATAGCTCCCCACAATCACACCATAGATCACTCCCGCACCCACCAGAGTTGCCAGCACAATGCGAAAGCGCCGGCCGGCAACTGATTGTCCCATTTTTTTCCAAAACGCAGCCGCAATCAGGCCCAGGCTGGCCGAATATCCGGCATCCGAGAAGATCATTGCAAAAAAGAGCGCAAAGGAAAAAAACACAATGATTGACGGATCCCACAACCAGTATTTGGGGGTGGTGTAAAATGAAACCAGATCCTGCCCGCCGGTCAAGCCTTCGGGATTTTGCATTAAGGTGGGTGGTATTTCCTCCGGTTGAGGCTCTGCCGTTTCAAATACCAAGCCCTTATCGTTGGCATATTGTTGCAACCGGTCCACGGTATGACCCGGTGTCCATGCCTGAAGTGCGAAGATTGGATCCTCGGAATAGGTCTGTCGAGTCGCATCAATCACGGCAGCCTGATCTTCCAGGCGATCAATACTGCGGGCAAATAGGGTGCACCAGCGGGTCAAACCGGCCCGCTCGGCCTGCAGATCCTCCAGCTCAAGTTCAACGTCTTCCAGTCGATCTTCCAATTGCGAAAGGGATTTGTTACCGGTACGAACACGTTCAACCGGCATGCCTTCCGGTTGGCTTTCTGAAATCACCCCAACATAGCAAAAGCGATTGTCGCGGAAGATCACCTCCCAAATGAGATCGGTGGTTTCAACTTTTTTTATGTCGTTATGAGGAACGACATAAAACCAGAGCCGCAGATTGTTGAGCGCTTCGCGTGAAGGAAAAGAAAACTCCCCCCAGGGCCTTAGATTTGCAATCCGGCCTATCAAAAAATCCCTTTCATCTTCCAGGTCTTGAATTTTATCCAACAGCGCAAGTGTCTTGTGTTCGATTGCCTGGGCATCGAATTTTTTGGGATCCCGCACCTGCCGCCGCCGATTCGGACAGCTCGTGAGATACCGCAGCGCCTCCCGGGAACGAGAAGAAGGTCCATCCTTGGTTAGGGCCTCCTGTTCGGGAGCGAGCGGAATTAGATGCAAACAGCCTAATTTTTGAAGATCTGACAAGATCTGCTGCCGGTCATCTGTGTGGCCGTAAAAGGTTACTTTTGACAGCGATACGATACTCATGGTGTTTTCCCCGTTGGGGGCTATTCGGTATTGGTTAATTGATTAAAGCGACCATCACACGCTTACAACGAATGACTTGAGCATTTTTCACTCAAGTCGACTATCCGCCGGCTGCTGCCTGTTGCTGCCGCTTCTTCTTGGTTATTTTGGACCGCACAACCGCTGCGCGTTCAGCATCGGCCAAATATATTTGGATCTTTTTTATATTTTTCTTTGCGGTTGGGATCAAAATTTTGTCGAAGAGATTCACCCGTTGGGTGACCCGGCGTTCTGCCTGCTCCAGCAAGCGCACCCGTTTTACCGCAACTTGAACCCTGGTTTTCTGCTCAACTATTTGCTTGAGTTGTTCAACCAGCATATCCACCCAATGGGGCTTGGCCAGCATCGAATACGGCATAACCTTGCATTTGACTTCCACCAGGGCCGGAAGCTTTACACCGACCAAATTCTCCTCCTCGATCTGAAAGGATTCCACCCGGACCAGCCCGGAAACGTCGATTTCTCGATTCGCCAGCATCGGCAACTGCTCAGCAATTCGCTGATTTAACTTTTCCACCTGCGCCGCTGCTTCCGCCAGCTGCTGCTGGGCGCGCTTTAATTCACCGCTGAGCTGCATCCGTTTAAGATCCAGTGACGGCAGCACCCGCTGAAAAAGGCGCAGATCATCACGCTGCTTCTGAAGCCCGCTTTTGCTTAAAGCTAATTTTGCCATGGATGTTCCTTGGACGATGACAGTGACGAATTTCTAAGGGAAATTAGTTCGCTTCGCTCCTGAGTGGAATAATGGAATGTTGGAATATTGGGTCTTGGGATAGTGCAGTATTGGGTAAATCTTTCGCCGAATCCGGGACGATAAAATTCACAATGGTTAATATCCTTATAATAACCCACCATTCCATCGTTCCACTATTCCATTATTCCATGCTTGAAGCAAATCTCAGTCCTCGATAATACCCTGTATTTTCATTCTGTTGTAGAATTCCGAGACGTTTCATTTTAGCCTTTCCTTTTGGGAAAGTACTTATCAATCAAGTCCTGTTTCATCAGCAATTCCTGGGGGTCAAAACACTCGGCCAGAGTTTCCCAGCAACGATCCAAGGCTTCGATCACCGGCATGGAAACCCGGATATCCATAAATCTTTCACGAAAAAGTCGCCCGTATTTGAGCAATTTTTCATCGAAGGCGGATAATTCAAAAGCCATCGCCTGCTTTTTCTCGGCTTCCTGTGCATTCGAGTAAAAGCGGATCATCGTATTCATGATCTGGCTGTGATCTTCGCGGGTCGCCTTGCCGATCACATGCTGTTTCAAGCGCGACAGGGAGCCGAACGGATCGATATATCCATCGTGCAAATAGAACTGCCCTTCGGTGATGTAGCCGGTGTTATCCGGCACCGGGTGGGTAACATCGTTGCCGGGCATCGTTGTTACTGTGAGGATGGTGACCGAGCCGGCACCTTTGAAATCACAGGCTTTCTCATAACGCATGGCCAGCTGGGTATACAGATCGCCCAGGTAGCCGCGGGCAGCCGGAATGCGCTCCAAGGAAATACCGATTTCTTTCATTGCGTCTGCATAGGCCGTCATATCCGTCAGCAGCACCAGCACCCGCTTGCCTTCCTCCACCGCGTACTTTTCAGCCACGGCCAAAGCCATATCCGGAATCGACAGCCGCTCCACGATCGGGTCGGCGGCTAAGTTGATATACATAACCGTACGATGAAAAACGCCGTGTTCCTCAAAAGCGGAGCGAAAAAAATGGTAATCATCAAAAATCAGCCCGAGTCCGCCAAATACCACAATATCTGCATCGGCCTGAAAACCGATGCGCGCAAGCAACTCGTTATACGGTTCGCCGGCCACCGAAAAGATCGGTATCTTCTGGCTTTCCACCAGGCAATTAAACAGATCAATCATGGGAACTTCGGTTTGAATCATTTTATCGGGCATCACCCGCATCATGGGGTTGACGGTCGGACCTCCGACCTCGGTTTTTGGATCCGAGGATAGATCGGGGCCGTCATCAAAGGGTTCCCCGGAACCCCGAAATATTCGACCCAAAATGTTATCGGAATAGGTTACATTTTGAGGGTGGCCGAGAAAGCGAACGCTGGCTTCGGTTGAAAGCCCCTTGCTGCCGGCAAATACCTGCAGACTAACCATATCTCGATCGAGTTCGACCACCTTGGCCTGAGAGGTTTCACCATCGACATTCTCAACGATCGCCAGATCGCCAAAAGCGGCACCCTCCGCTTTTACCCGGATCGTATCGCCGACAATCTCCAGCACACGCGTGTGACGGGTTAACTCTGGGAACATGATTTGAATTCTCCTCTCCAATCTATGCTAACGGTTTTTTGATTGAACCCTGAGCCCTGAGCGGTGAGGCGTTCGCATCCTGATATAATGTTGCTGAAACTGCTAAAACGCCGATCACAGGGGCGTCTTTCAGGAAGGATCGTCGCGAAATCCCCTTTTCATCTTTCTTCATGAGCACCTCTCAGCTATGGGAATTAAGGTGACTGAACATCACACGGCTTTTAAAGGTCAAAATTATAAACTCATAACTATGCAAATTTCCAGGTTGAGCTTAATTTCATATTAAAGTGATAGGATGTTACGAATGGAGTGATAGAAACTCGCTTTCTACGGTAAAAAATATACCAGCATATCAATTGTTTGACACTTCATAAACCATGCCATTAGGAAAAAATGGAAGCAATAATACTTTAACCATGTGTATTATAAATAAATATCGATATTATAGAGGACCAAGGGCGGTTGAAAACAGGGGGGAAATAAAAACCAAATATGGTTTGCAAACCATATTTGGTGTTTTTTTAATCCTATTACAACCTTCAGTCTGCCCCTCAAATTCAATATTCAAATAATTTTCAGGTGGTTAAGACAAAACCATCCCTGTCTAATGATATTTGGGAAAATTTAGATCTGTGTTTAGCTCGCGCTTTTTTTAAACGAAAATACAGCCGGGCGAACACATCGATTTGGCACCCCGAATGCGGACAGGAATATCAATTCAAAGATCACGAAGTAGTAGCTTACGGAGAAGCATGGAAGAAAGACACATCGAATTTAACATACGTCTTCAGGACCAATTGTCAATATTACTGAAAATTTTAGCACTCGCTTCAAAAATCGCATTTGACAACCAGTTTTGCAACCATTCAGAACAAATATCATTGGCGGGTAAGGAAGCCTCAGGAACCGGCAACATGAAATTTGCCCTTAACGGTGCACTCACCACCGGAACCCTGGACGGCGCCAATGTCGAAATTCGGGAAAAAGTGGGTGAGGATATCCAAATTAATAAAATGATCGCATCCGAATTTAGACCGGCCAACGAGCAAACGGGCTAAACCGGCTAACAGATTACACCTATCTCGTAAGCCAATCCCCAATCTGCACGTAAAACTCCACCCTGTCGTCACCATATGTTAGATCGAAACCAACCGCAAGGTTCTGGGCTTCATTCACCAAATAGCGAACTCCGATACCCCCGGCCCACCGGGTGGGTTCGCTCCCCATAATCTTTTTTAAAAATACTGCTCGATTCTTCCTCATCCGTAATAACCCCGTCGATCTCATCTCCGATTTTCGATGCCAGACCGGAAGACACGCATAACAACAGCAGCAGGAAAAAAGCGGAACGCGGTACCCGCGCCAGGATCCAGCTTTGCTGGTATACCGCCAGCCGATGATTGAGTGAGGGCAATCCAAAAAGGGCGGCAATAAGAGCGCCGGCGAAAATAATGATGATAGGAAAAATCAGTGTGGGATCAGCCATAAAATCATTACTTCAATATTGGATACATAGAAGCAGTATAATCACATAATCAAGGGGATTCTTTTTCTTATGGTACAACATCTAAGAAATCGATGAACATCCCGCACCTTTGAGATATAATATACTGAAACTAGTTGCGACAGCATGTCATGATTGGTTTCATGAACGCCGGGAGTCTACTCTGCGCTTTACTGCATAACAGGCGGCAGCTACAGCCAGGATCAATCCGGCGGTCCCAACAATCGTGAGGCCTTCGTATTTTTCGATATCTAGTATGATCACCTTGCGGGCGATGGCGATGAGTGCCACTTCCAGAACAATTTCAACATGAATGACATGTTCTACCAGATAAGCCTTGATCGTTTCCAGAAGTTCGATGCCGATTAGCACCAGCATGAAAAAACCAAATATCTCCAGCAGATCAGCAATCGCAAGTAAGAACCTGGGCGGACGCATTAAGTCTTTACGGGTTGTTGCCTGAATCGATATTTTGAGATCATAAACTTCGGTGAATGCATCATATATTCTGAATTGGGTTTTACTGCTGCTCAGCCGATGATTTCAGCTGGATGGTA
>Ga0126332_10000460_pt1 | contig 14641 bp, 12 predicted proteins | sample InaspJWI42metaG_FD_94482 | JGI IMG/M metagenome (GOLD analysis project Ga0126332, IMG submission 94482) | Marine gutless worms symbiont microbial communities from Oahu, Hawaii - Inanidrilus sp. 2 OAHU.JWI-42 metaG | ecosystem: Host-associated > Annelida > Digestive system > Unclassified...
CTTCCTTCGAAGCCTTCCAGCGAGGGCCAGCAGGGCGCGGAGATCGAGCTTCATGCGCGCTTGTCAGAAGGCCGAAGGGGAGACGCCATCGGCCAGCGGTTGGTGGTGGAGTATCTCGAAGAAATCGTTGACTTCTTGTTATGGTGAATCGTTGACTTCTTGTTATGGTGAATCGTTGACTTCTTGTTATGGTGAATCGTTGACTTCTTGTTATGGTGGTGGTTGAAAACGGAAAATAGTATAGAAAATACAGCAAGTTACGTGTTAACTTGATAGCATTGAGACAAGCCTTGGAGGAATAATAGATGCCAGACATCACAACAATATCACCTGTCTTTTACTAATTGGTGTCCAATCCGATATAGTTCCACAGCTTGCGTCCGAGGCTGACCGTTCCGGGAGGTGCCTCGTCGTCCAGAAAACGGCCGGCCTGGTGGTTCAGGGTCAGCACCCGCTCGGTATCTGCTGCGAGCTGGTATTCACCGAGCTTCCTGTAGGCTTCGATCAGGATCTCCAGGGCATCCGCGACGGCGCTGGTGCGTTGGTAGTGTTTCAGGACATGCTTACAGCGGTTGGCGGCCGCCACATAGGCCTGTCGCTTCATGTAGTAACGCGCGACGTGGATCTCGTTCTTGGCTAGGTTGTTGCGCAGATAGATCATACGCTGACGGGCATCTCGGGCGTATTTGCTATCCGGAAACAAGCGCCCGAGCTCAGCGAAATCCCGGAAGGCGTCCAGAGCAGAGCCCGGATCGCGCTGGGACGGATCGGTCGGGATATAGCGGTCGAAGAAGCCGGTACTGCGGTTATAGTTAACAATCCCCTTCAGGTAGTACGCATAGTCGACGTAAGAATGCTGCGGGTAGAGCTTGATGAAGTGGTCGGCCGCGGCAATCGCCGATTCGGGCTCCTGGACCCGGTAATAGGCGTAGGCCACATCGAGGTGGGATTGCATGGCGTAGCGCCCGGACGGATAGCGGACCTCTAGCTTCTCATAATACTCGATGGCCCGCTTGTAGTTGCCCGCGGCGAGCGCTCCGGACGCCTCCGAATAGAGCTTGGTCACGTTCCAATCCTTGGTTTCATCCTCTTGGCTACCCAACCGGGCACAGGCCGCAAGCGTGAACGCAAGCGCGAGGATGAGTGTCGATCGAATCCGGATCATGTTGCGGTTTGTTCGGAGAAAAACGTTCGAATTATACCGAAACGCCGAATCTCGTGGTAATTGCCCGTCTCGGCGTCGGTACGAGGGGGCGGCGTGAAGGACGCTGACCGGGCACTCCCTGAGGAGCGTTGCCTGCACATCGGCCCAGCGTTGGTGGGGCGTCGGCTCGACCAGGCTCTAGCCGAGCTGGTTCCCGAATATTCCCGCAGCCGCCTGCAGCAGCTGATCGAGCAAGGCTCGGTGCTGGTGAATGGTACGACCCGCCGGCGCAGCGATAAAGTGCAGGGCGGTGAGGAGATACGTCTACGGTTAGCACCGGAGTCTCGCAGCACATGTGTCGCCCAACCGATTGCCATGGATATTCTGTTCGAGGACGATCAGGTGCTCGTGCTCGACAAGCCGGCGGGACTGGTGGTCCATCCCGCCGCCGGGAACCGGGACGGTACTCTGCAGAACGCCCTGCTGCATTACCTCCCGCAGTTGGAGCTGGTGCCGCGGGCCGGAATCGTGCACCGGCTCGATAAGGACACCAGCGGGCTCCTGGTGGTCGCCAAAACGCCCCTGGCCCATAAATCCCTGGTGGACCAACTGCAACGGCGCAGTCTGTACCGAGAGTATCGTGCCCTGGTCCAGGGGATTCTGATCGCAGGTGGGACCATTGCTGCCCCTATCGGCCGCGATCCGTTGCGACGCACTAGGATGACCGTAATTGCGGGGGGGCGTCCGGCCGTGACCCACTACCGGATTCGGGAATGGTTCGCCGCCCACACCTTGCTTACCGTGCGGCTCGAGACCGGTCGCACACATCAGATTCGGGTCCATATGGTCCACATTCACCACCCGTTGGTGGGGGACCGGACCTACGGCGGCCGCCCCCGGCTCCCGCGGGGAGCGGGTGTACGCCTGAGCGAGGCCCTGCAGAGGTTTTCCCGCCAGGCGCTGCATGCCACCGTGCTGGGGTGCGATCACCCGCTGACCGGAGCGGCCATGCACTGGAAGCTACCGCTACCTGGAGATATGCGCGAGCTGCTGAGCCTGTTGCGTGAGCATGATGGACATGAACTGGATTGAACCGAGCTGGTCCGCCCCGACATGGGTCCGGGGCCTGTGCACCACACGCAATGGAGGTGTCAGTACGGGACCCTTTTCCGGCCTGAATCTGGCCGATCATGTGGGGGACGAGCTGTCCCTGGTGGCGCAGAATCGTTCCCTGTTGCGCGCACGCTTCGCCCTGCCCGCGGAGCCCTATTGGTTACGGCAGGTCCACGGTCGTATCGTCGCTGATGTGACCAAAAACCCCAGGAACTGCCGAGCGGATGCCGTGATCGCCACGGGCCCGCGGGAAGTATGTGCCGTGCTGACCGCGGATTGCCTGCCACTGTTGTTGTGCGACGAGGCAGGGGCGCGCGTGGCGGCGATACACGCGGGCTGGCGGGGACTAGCGGAAGGTGTCATCGAGGCGACTATCGGCCGGTTCGCGGTGCCGCCCCGAGAGATCCTGTCTTGGTTGGGACCGGCCATCGGTCCGCAGGCCTTCGAGGTCGGAGCCAATGTACGGGCACGTTTCCTCGCGCAGGGGGGCGAGGACACCAAGGCCGCCTTCGTGCCGGTAGCCGGGTCCGAGTCCGGATGGCTGGCGAATCTCTATGCCCTGGCACGCGAACGTCTGCATGCCTGTGGGGTCGACCGGGTGTGTGGGGGCGGGCTCTGTACCCATTCCGACCCCGGACGCTTCTTCTCCTCCAGGCGCGATAAGGTCACCGGACGCATGGCGAGTCTGATCTGGATCGATCCGGATGTCGGTCGATGATGTACTGTTTCACGGTAGTGCTTAATATGTAGTGTTCGTGTGATGATCCCATCGAAGAAGAAAAAGGTTCACCAGAGAGTTCATCACTACACGTTAAGCACCACCCAAGATTTCGATATCCTCCTTCAGAATCCTCCTTCAGAAATTCCGATAGGAAGCTTTCCAACACTTCGTAATTGGCCTTGCTTCGTAGTAAGCGTTTCAGCGCCTAATCGAAGCTGGCGAGTTTTCTGTTGTTCATTGCCACGAACCGATTTCGGCCTGTTTGCGATGTAGTCCGCAGCGGGTAGGTAGCGAGCGAATTTCACCTGGTCGGAGCGGCGCAGGAAGTCGCGCAGGAGTCCCTGGTGGGCTTGGCTCAGGTCTGGCGATTCCGCCGCCATGTCCAAAAACTCCTCGGTGATGAGCTCCGGGGCGTGCAGACCGAATTGAACTGGCCCGATTTTACCCTCGATTAGCCTCCTATAGAGGAAATTTTGCGAGGTGTCCTGTTGTATTCAGAGCGATGTATTGGCCTTGTCGTAGTAAATGCTCTCGCCGGGGATGTCTTGTTCCGGGTCGTATTCCGCCGGTAGCTTGTGGGCAATGCCTTTGTGGCAGTCGATGCAGGTCAGGCCCTGTTCTTCGGCCTGCTCGTGACGTTTGACACTGCGCGGTTCCTGTTTGTCGTAATCCATGGACAAGGCTTCGTGGCAATTACGGCATTCGTGTGAGTCGGTGTCCTTCATGGCACGCCAAACGTGTCTGGCCAGCTCCATCCGCTCGGCATCGAACTTTTCGGGGGTATCGATGGTGCCCAACAAGTGGTGGTAAACCTCTCTACTAGCTTGGAACTTGCGAACGAATTTGGGGATCCTCTCCTTCGGCACGTGACAATCCGGACAGGTGGCGCGCACCCCGGTACGGTTGACGTAATGATTGGTGTCCATGTATTCCTGATAGGCATTCACCTCCATCTCGTGACAGGAGATACAGAATCGCTCTGTATTGGTGGCCTCCATCGCGGTGTTGAAGCCGCCCCAGAGAATGATGCCGAGGACGATTCCGATCAGCAGGATGGTAATCGTGCGCTTGCCTCTCTTTGGTTTGTTTTCAGACATGATGAAAAAACCTTTTCTCTTAGTGGTCCAGCTCTGCTAGCAGCTTATCAACGGAGGGTAGTGGTAATTTTTGGTAGTGCTTAAACCCAATCCTCTAGATGCCCCGCGCTGATTTTATGGTCTCGCTTTCGAATCAACCCGTTATCTGTCGAACGATGGCACCGACCTGCTGCACTCGCTTGGCCGGATCGGCTAGGTCGCGGAAGAAGCGCAGCTTGTCCGTGCCGTCGAGCTTGAATCCCTGAGGGTTGGTTCGGATGAGTTCGATCATGCGAGTCGGGTCGATCCTGGGTTCGGCGTCGAACAGGATACGTCCGCCCGTGGGACCGGCCTCGATCTTTTTGATGCCGAAGGGTTTGGCCTTGAGCTTGAGCTCCGTGATCGCGAACAGGTTCTTGGCCGGGTCCGGCAGCAGGCCGAAGCGGTCGATCATTTCTACCTGCAGCTCCTCGAGGTCCGCACTGGTGGCCGCGCCGGCGATCCGTTTGTACATGACCAGCCGGGTGTGTACGTCGGGTAGATAGTCGTCCGAGAGCAGGGCGGGAACAGCCAGATCGATCTCGGCACCCTGGTTCAGGGGACGGTCGATCTCCGGGGCATGGCCAGCCTTGAGGGCAGTGACCGCCCGTTCGAGCAGATCCATATAGAGGCTGAAGCCGATTTCCTGGATCTGGCCGCTCTGTTCTTCCCCGAGCAGCTCGCCGGCGCCACGGATCTCCATGTCGTGGGTGGCGAGGGTGAAGCCGGCCCCCAGGTCTTCCAGAGATTCGATGGCTTCCAGGCGCTTTTTGGCATCCGGGGTCATGGCCGCCGGGGGCGGGGTCAGCAGATAGGCATAGGCCCGGTGATGGGAGCGCCCGACGCGCCCGCGGAGCTGGTGGAGCTGGGCTAGGCCTAGTTTGTCGGCGCGGTTGATGAGGATGGTGTTGGCGCTGGGCACGTCGATGCCGCTTTCGATGATGGTGGTGCACACCAACAGGTTGAAGCGGCGGTGGTAGAAGTCCCGCATTACCCGCTCCAGGTCCCGCTCACGCATCTGGCCGTGGGCGACTTGGAGGCGGGCCTCGGGGACCAACGCCGTGAGTTTTTTGACCGTGTTGTCGATGGTCTCTACCTGATTGTGGAGAAAATAGATCTGGCCGCCGCGCTTGAGCTCGCGCAGGCAGGCCTCCTGGATCAGGGCGTCGTTCCACTGACTCATGAAGGTCTTGATGGGATGACGCTCGGCCGGGGGGGTGGCGATGATGGACAGGTCCCGCAGGCCGGACATGGCCATATTGAGGGTGCGCGGGATGGGCGTGGCGGTGAGGGTCAGGATGTCCACCTTGGTGCGCAGGGATTTGAGCTGCTCTTTGTGACGGACGCCGAAGCGGTGTTCCTCATCGACGATGACCAGCCCGAGGTTCTTGAAGACGATGCCTTTCTGCAGCAGCTTGTGGGTGCCGACTACGATGTTGAGGGTGCCGTCGGCCAGGCCCGCGAGGATTTGCTTCTTCTGCTTGGCGGTGCGAAAGCGTGACAGGCTTTCGACCCGGACCGGCCAGTCGGCGAAGCGGTCCGAGAAGTTTTCATAGTGTTGCTGGGCGAGCAGGGTGGTGGGCACCAGCACGGCCGCCTGCTTGCCGCTCTGCACCGCTGCGAAGGCAGAGCGCATGGCGACCTCGGTCTTTCCGAAGCCCACGTCGCCGCATACCACCCGGTCCATGGGCCTGGGATCGGCCATATCGGCGAGCACGGCCTCGATGGTCCGACGCTGGTCTGGGGTCTCCTCGAGCTCGAAAGCCGCGGCGAAGGCGGAAAAGTCCTCCCCGTCCGTCGAGAAGGCAAAGCCCTGACGGGCGGCCCGGCGCGCATAGAGATCCAAGAGCTCAGCGGCAACATCCAGCACCTTCTCCGCGGCCCGGCGTTTGAGCTTCTCCCACTGTCCGCTCCCCAGGCGGTGCAGGTGGGCGGCTGCTTCGGATGCGCCGGTATACCTGGAAATCAGGTGCAGGGAGGCAACGGGGACGTAGAGCTTGTCACCTTGGGCGTACGCCAGGGTCAGGAACTCGGTGGCCGTGCCGCCGACCTCCAGGGTCTGCAGCCCCAAGTAGCGGCCGACCCCGTGGTCTTCATGTACCACCGGTGCACCCAGGCGCAGCTCCATGAGGTTGCGGACTACCGCCTCACCGTCGCGCTCGGCCTGCTGTCGTCGGCGAGTCTGACGCACTTGGATCCCATAGAGCTGGGTCTCGGTGGTGAGGGCAAGGTCTTCGTGCTCCAAGAAGAGTCCCTTCTCCAGGGGCGCGACCGCCAGACCCAGGGGCGCGTCGGACGCGACGAACTCCTGCCAGCCGGCCACCGGGCGCGCCTTGAGGCCGAATCCACGCAGGTTCTCCGACAGCATCTCGCGCCTGCCGGCACTCTCGGCCGTGCACAACACACGCCGCCCCGGCGCGGCGAGAAAATCCTGCAGGGCCTCGGCGGGGCGGGCCGCCCGGGCCTGGATCCCCAATGCCGGCAGCGCTCGGGTGGCGAAGTTCACCATCCCGCCGAAGCCCTTGCGGCGCTCCGCCACCTCGGTCGACTGGTGCCTGACGCCGGACATGCGGTTGAGCCGCGAGGACAGCTCGTCCGCCGTCAGATAGAGCCGGTCCGGGGGCAACAGGGGGCGTTCGAGGTCGTGCCGACGCTGCTCATAGCGGGTGGTCACGTCGGCGAGGAACCGCTCCGCCGCTTCCCGGCACTGGGCGGCCTCGATCAGGATCGTTCCCGTGGGGAGATAGTCGAACAGGGTCGCGGTGTGCTCGAAGAAGAGTGGCAGGTAGTACTCCAGGCCTCCGGGCACCGAGCCTGCGGAGACCTCACGATAAATCAAGCTTTGTTTGGGGTCGCCCTCGAAGGTGCCCCGGTAGCGTTTCCGAAAGGCGGTGATTCCCTCCTCACTCAGGGGAAATTCCCGCGCCGGCAACAGCCGGGTGTGGGAGACTTGGTTGCGGGAACGCTGGCTGTCCGGGTCGAAGGTGCGGATGCTCTCCACCTCCTCGTCGAACAGATCGATTCGGAAGGGCAGATTGCTGCCGGCAGGGAAGAGGTCGAGGAGAGAGCCGCGTACCGCAAACTCGCCATGGGCGATGACTTGGGACACGCACTGGTAACCGGCCCGCTCCAGGCGGCGACGGATGGCGTCTAGATCCAGGCGGTCGCCGACCGCAAGGACCAGGGAGTGGCTATCCACGTACTCCCGGGGCGCTAGGCGTTGCAGCAGCGTGCCCGTCGGCACGATCAGGATGCCGCGCTCCAGGATCGGCAGTCGGTGTAGGGTCAGCAGCCTCCTGGAGAGCAGCTCCGGCAGGGGCGAGAAGTGGTCATAAGGGAGGGTCTCCCAGTCCGGAAAGTCGAGCACCGGAAGCTCGGAAGCGGCCAGGAAGAACCCCAGCTCGGCCTGCAGCTGCAAAGTCGTCTGCACGTCCTCCACCACGGCGAGCACTAGCCCCGACGCATGTTCAGTGGCCTTGGCGATGGCCAGGGCTTGACTCGATCCGTACAGGCGGCCCCACAACAGGCGTTCACCAGGCTGGGTGGGCAATGCTGGCGAGAGGGGGGAAACGGAACCGGGAGTATCGGTTGCGGTGGACATCATTAGGGGAGGTAAGTAGGTCAAGTGGGCAGGCGCGGCAGATTCTCTCACAGCCGCATACAGGCTTCACCCGGACTTGCCTGGGTGCTTAACGTGTAGTGATGAACTCTCTAGTGAACCTTTTTCTTCTTCGATGGGATCATCACACGACCACTACACATTAAGCACTACCACTTGCCTATAGGCAACACTTGAGGGAGACTCTCGTGATGGCCGAACGACTCAACAAACTTGCCGGGGAACTGGGGCAGCGGCTCCAGGCCGCTGGGCTCATACTCGCCACCGCCGAGTCCTGTACCGGGGGTTGGGTGTCCAAGGTGGTGACCGACATTCCCGGCAGCAGTGCCTGGTTCGACCGCGGCTTTGTGGCCTACGGAAATCCGTCCAAGCAGGAGATGCTGGGTGTCTCCGCCGCCGCCATTGCCGACCATGGTGCGGTGAGCGAGGAAGTGGCCCTGGAGATGGCCCGGGGTGCCTTGGAGCACAGCCGGGCGGGGGTGGCGGTGGCAATCACCGGCGTTGCCGGGCCTACCGGCGGCAGCGAGGACAAACCCGTGGGCACCGTCTGCTTCGCCTGGGTGTGCACAGGCCGGGGATCGCTGAGCCAACGAGTGCAGTTCGTGGGCAACCGAGAGGATGTGCGCCACCAGTCGGTGCGTTTCGCGCTGGGGCGTCTGCTGGAACTGCTCGAAAGCGGTGGCTGATCGTCTGTTCTTTGCGCTTTTGCCTGTCCGGAAGCACCGGAAGATTTCCACCTCACCTTGGTCTTTCTCGGTGACAACGTAGCTGTTCGCTGGTTCCGTGATGGCACCTCTAGTACCCCGTTAGGGAGAGATCTTTGACGACGACACGATCCAACGGCTAGGTAGGATGAGGTCTCCATAATCAGGGTAAGACTAACATTACCCAAAGCCGGTAATGCCCATGATTTCCGATAACCCGCGAGCCGAACCTGTTGAGAAGAAGGTACTGGATCATCTGGTCACCGCGATACTTTTGTTCGACAGCGACCTGTGCCTCAAGTACATCAACCCGGCGGGGGAAATGCTGTTCCGGGCCAGCTCCCGCCATGTGCTCGGGCAAAAAGCCAGCACCTTGATGCCGTGGCCCGAGTGCCCGGTGGAGCAGCGGTTGCGTGATGCCCTGGACACTCGTCAGCCCGTTACGGAAAGGGAGGTCACGGTCCCGCTGTCCGATGGTCACACGATCATGGTCAGCTGTACGGTTCTGCCACTGCACCAGTCTGAGGCGTCACCCGAGGCCCTCGTCGAGCTCTGCCGGAAGGACCATCATCTGCGTATTGTCCGCGAAGAGCACCTGCTCTCTCAGCACCAGGCGACGCAGGCATTGCTCCGGGGTTTGGCCCGCGAGATCAAAAACCCCCTGGGCGGTCTGCGTGGTGCCGCCCAATTGCTGGAGCAGGAGGAATCGTTCCGCGAGTACACGCGCATCATCGTCGGCGAAGTGGACCGGCTGCACAAGCTGATAGACCGGATGCTCGGTCCGAACCTCCTACCCAAACAGCAGCGTGTTAATATCCATCAGGTCCTGGAGCATGTGTGCGGGCTCCTGGAAGCGGAGCATCCCGACGGCCCAGTGATCATCCGAGACTACGATCCAAGCATCCCGGATTTCAAGGGAGACCCCGACCGCCTGATCCAGTCCGTGCTCAACCTCGCCGGGAATGCGGTTGCCGCGTCGGGACCGGACGGCCGGGTCGAGTTTCGCACTCGGGTGCTGCGCTGCTTCACGATCGGGACCAAACGTCACCGTTTGGTCGTGCGGGTGGAGGTGGTCGATGACGGCGAGGGTATATCCCCCGATTTACTGGATCGTATCTTCTTCCCCATGGTATCCGGGCGCCCGGGTGGAACGGGCCTGGGGTTGCCGATTGCGCAAGAGCTGGTCAACCAGCACGGTGGCCTGATCGAATGTGAGAGTCGCCCCGGGAAGACCCGGTTCTTCATTTACCTGCCGCTGGAGTTGCCCCATGGATAGCAGGCCGAAGGTATGGGTAATCGATGACGACCGGTCCATCCGTTGGGTATTGGAACGGGCCCTGAACAAGGCGGGTATGGACGTGACGAGCTTCTCGAACGGCGTCGGTATCATGGAGTCCCTCCGGCGCGAGCAGCCGAACGCCATCGTCTCTGATGTCCGCATGCCCGGCATCGACGGTCTGGATCTGTTGCGACAGCTGACGTCCGAACACCCAAGCCTTCCGGTCATCATCATGACAGCGCACTCCGATCTCGACAGCGCCGTCTCGGCCTTCGACGGCGGGGCCTTCGAGTATCTACCTAAGCCCTTCGATCTCGATGAAGCAGTGGATCGAACCCGGCGCGCGTGTCGCCGCAACCCCGACGGCAATGACGTGGGCGGCGAGTCCCTTGCCAGGCTGCCGGACATCGTGGGTGAGGCGCCGGCGATGCAGACAGTGTTTCGCGCTATCGGGCGCTTGGCACGCTCGAACGTTACCGTGCTGATCAACGGTGAGTCCGGGACCGGAAAGGAGCTGGTTGCACAGGCGTTACACCGTCACAGCCCACGGTCCCATCGGCCCTTCATCGCACTGAATGTGGCGGCGATTCCCCGCGATCTCTTGGAATCCGAGCTGTTCGGGCATGAACGCGGCGCCTTCACCGGTGCCCACGGCAGACGTGCAGGGCGCTTCGAGCAGGCGGACGGCGGCACCCTGTTTCTGGATGAGATCGGCGATATGTCGGCGGAGCTGCAGACCAGGTTGCTGCGCGTCCTCGGGGATGGAGAATTCTACCGCATCGGCGGTGTCTCCCCGGTCAGAGTCGATGTGCGGATCATCGCCGCCACGCACCGGAATCTCGAACAGAGTGTCCACCACGGACTCTTTCGGGAGGATCTCTTCCACCGCCTGAACGTCGTCCGTATCCGCCTTCCGGCATTGCGCGAACGCCGCGAGGACATCCCGTTGCTAATGCGACATTTCCTATCCCAGGTTGCCGCCGAGTTGGATTGTAAGCCTAAAATCTTACTATCGGGTGCCGCGGAAAGGCTCAGCTGCCTCGAATGGCAGGGCAACGTGCGTCAGCTCGAGAACACGGCGCGCTGGTTGACGGTGATGGTCTCCGGAAAAGAGATTCAGGCGGAGGACCTACCCCCCGACCCGTGGAATATGATGAACACCGGAAAGGTGGAGGACGACCCGTGGCAGACCTCCCTGCGCCGATGGGCCCGCAATGGACTCCGGCAGGGGCAGACGGCCTTGTTGGACCGGGCGCTCCCCGTATTCGAGCGGGTTCTCATCGAGACGGTCCTGGAGCACACTGGCGGCCTGCGCCATGAGGCCGCACGGCTGTTGGGTTTGGGCAGGAACACTCTGACCCGCAAGATTAAAGAGCTGGGGCTGGACTCGGATGCCCCTGCGGTCAAGGATGCGGAATAGTTTGAACCGAAAAGGGCACAAAAATTTCCGGTAGTGCTTAACGTGTAGTGATGAACTCTCTGGTGAGCCTTTTTCTTCTTCGATGGGATCATCACACGACCACTACATATAAGCACTACTAAATTTCCGTAGGCTGGGTTCCGGCGTCCCAGTCGGGACGACGATCTTTTATCCACGGATTACGCAGATTTTCGCATCCGTGAAAATCCGCGTGATCTGCGGATGAAAACGATGAAAAAAGGTTGGATAACGAATGGAAAGCAGCAGTATCGAGCTTCCCGACTCCGAAATCAGTGCCGTTGGCTACCGGGACGGGTGTCTGTGCATCCGCTTTTCCCGCGCCTACATCATCAGAACCATGAGCGGTTCCCAGGAGCGTACCCGTTGGTGGCAACGTGGTGATCTGGTCATGGAGGGCGCAAAAATCGAGGCCAGACCGCCGGAGGGGCAGTTGGTCTGCGACGGTGGCGATATCGATGACAACATCTTTACCTATCGGGATATGATCCCAATCCCGCTCGAGACCAAGGGCCTTATTCGCTGTGACCTGCGTTTCCGAGGTACGGATATACGCCTGATCGCCAACGGTGAAACCCTGAAACTGGAGATGGTGGATGTCCCGAAATACATCAAGCACATACGGTCCGAGGGCTAGGGGGGTTCTCAATTAGGTGGTGCTTAACGTATTTCACATCAAGTCTCTTTCTTCTCCGACAGATCTGTAATAACCAGACTCCCTATAAAATGACCGTTGGGTGATTTCCTATTAACTTATGTCTTTTTAGACAGCCTCTGAGTTTTTTGTGCAGTGCACAAACTTGATTCATTGGTAAAGATTTGGGTCCCTCAAGGATCCTAGGCGCGTGAGATGGTTTTGCAAGTATATAATTTCTGGTGGTGCTTAATATGTAGTGGTCGTGTGATGATCCCATCGAAGAAGAAAAAGGTTCACCAGAGAGTTCATCACTACACGTTAAGCACCACCTAATTGCTTTGTTTTACGGATTGAAAGGGGTCTTTGTGCCTAACCCTCGGAGTTAAAGAGACCCCTTGGTAGAGGGTATAGCCCCCCCCAGCTGCGAATCCGGTTCGACCGCCATACGCAATGCCTGCCCGAAGGCCTTGAACAGCGTTTCTGCCTGGTGATGGGCGTTACGCCCGCGCAGGTTGTCCAAGTGCAGGGTCACGCCCGCATGATTGACGAAACCCTGAAAGAACTCGCGGAATAGATCCGTATCGAAGGTCCCGATCATGGGCCGGGAAAAATCGATGTGGAACTCGAGTCCGGGACGCCCCGAGAGATCGATCACCACCCTTGAAAGGGCCTCGTCGAGGGGCACATAGGCGTGGCCGTAGCGGCGGATACCCTGCTTGTCCCCCAGGGCGTCTGCACAGGCCCGGCCGAGCGTAATACCGATGTCCTCCACTGTATGGTGGGCGTCGATCGGCAGGGCCCCTTCGGCCTTGATCGACAAATCGATCAGGCCGTTTCGGGTGACCTGGTCGAGCATATGCTCGAGAAAGGGGATGCCGGTGTCGAAGCTGGAACGCCCCGTCCCATCCAGGTCGATCTCGACCAGGATACGGGTTTCCAACGTGTTGCGCTCGACCCGAGCGGTGTGTTTGGTGCCTTGTGGTTCCACAGGATCGGAAAACCATCGTTAGATGGATTTATTTCAAAATGGTTCGAGGTGCTTCCCCCTGCTCGACCCAGTCTTCTAGAGCTTCCAGAACCTTCAGGCTGTTTTGGGTGACACCCTTTGCACCAGGTAACAGACCGCAATGGTCCATACCGGGGATCATAAACAGCCGCACGTTTTTCTCCAGCTCTTCTCTGCCCCCCATATTCGAGGACAGCTGTTCATACCAATCGACTGTTTTGTACGGGGTGACGATCGCATCCGCCCACCCATGCCAAACGATCATCTTACCGCCGGTTGCTATGAAGGCTGTCAGATCCAGCTGGTCCGAATTGTAGATCTTGGCCATGGCCTCCAGGCGTTTGGGGTCGGTCTCAAAATCGAAATCCAACAGGGAGTAGCCTGCCCCCGGATCATTTTCAAATGCCATATAGGCCACGAAGTCTTTAGCAAAAAGCGGGATCAACTTGCCGCCGCCCTGTGGATTACCGGTCAGCCACAACCACCAGAATTTTTCCGAACCTTCCGGCACGCCACCCGGATAGAGCTGTTCACCGGACTTATTCCGTGGGCCTTGGCGCCATTTTTCAATGACATTCAGCTCGGCATCGGTCAAACAGGTTTCGGCCTTTTGATCGGCCTTACATTTCAGCACGGACAAATCGACGGAACACCTCCGCGGGTCCGCAATCATACCGTCCTCGGCCCCGTCTTCGGCATCACATTGCTGCATGACTTCATCGCCGATCAAGCGGTCCTTTCCCGGTTTCAGAATGGCCTTGCCGTCTTTATCCGTGTTGGCTTGCGTGAGCCATGCCATTTTGGTGGCAACCAGCCCGGTATAGTCCATCGCCGGCGCACCGGAAATGATGCCGCTGAACATTTGTGGGTATTTCAGGGCTGCCATATTGGCCATGCGACCGCCGTTAGAGCAGCCTTGGAAGTAGCTGTTTTCCGGTTTCTTCTTATAGAAGGCGTCCAACAATGACACCGCCACCCGATTTGTCTCACCGATGGAACGCCACGCCCAATCTCGCTCTGCCGGAAGGTTGTTATAGGCCCAGCTCGCATCCGTGACGCCGAGGCCATGGTGACCGCTGTCCGAGGTAGCTGTGGCATAACCCCTTTCCAGTCCAGGTCCCATTGCATTGACGACCGATTTTTTCTTATCCGCACGCCCCAAGACGCCGCAGAAACCACCGCAGCCGACCTGGTAGAGTTTTCCGTTCCATCCTTCGAGCGGCAGCCGCACTTCGATGGAGATCGAGGGTAGGGCAGTGGCGCGTACCTCGCAATATTCCGTCAGATTCTCCGATGTCATAACCCGCGCCGAGGTCACATAGGCCACGTCCATGACGTGATTGTGCAGGGCCTGACAATCCTGGGTGCTCTGGGCCCATGCCGTATTCCCTGTCCAACCGGTCAGACCCAGCACCAGCATTGGGCCGAGAAGACGACGTTTAGTCTTGTTGAGTTCCAATGGGATACCTCTTGTTCGTATAGATTGAATCCGGGCTATTCCGGTGAACCTTTTTCTTCTTCAATGGGATTATCACACGACCACTACATATTAAGCACTATCCGCGCATGAAGTACAAGCGGAACAAAAAGCTTCCGATGTGCGAAATCTACGTCAACAATCTCCACGATGTTCCTGAAGAAGAAATCCGGGCACGAAATATACGTGCCGCTAAAACGAAGCAATCGTTCAGCCCCCACTTTGTCATTTCGGTAGGTAACGGCTCAAAAATAAGTAATACATTCGGCATCGAAGGTCAAGAGGATTTCCTGCGCGTGTGGATAATGCTCGGCACGATCTTCCTGCCACGCCAGGGCGATGGCATCGCAGACAAAGGCGCTGGTCTCGCGGGAAGTTCCCAAGGTGA
>Ga0126332_10000461_pt1 | contig 14630 bp, 14 predicted proteins | sample InaspJWI42metaG_FD_94482 | JGI IMG/M metagenome (GOLD analysis project Ga0126332, IMG submission 94482) | Marine gutless worms symbiont microbial communities from Oahu, Hawaii - Inanidrilus sp. 2 OAHU.JWI-42 metaG | ecosystem: Host-associated > Annelida > Digestive system > Unclassified...
ATACGGCTTACCATCCAGCTGAAATCATCGGCTGAGCAGCAGTAAAACCCAATTCAGAATATATGATGCATTCACCGAAGTTTATGATCTCAAAATATCGATTCAGGCAACAACCCGTCAAGTCCCGACCCCCTGTTTCTTCAGGTTTATATGAACATCAGAAAAAACATCTTTTTAGCTCTGACCGGTGGCATGCTGTTGGGGCTGCCCTGGTCTGCCTCATCTTTGTTCTTCGTGGTTTTTATTGCCTGGGGACCCATCCTGCTGCTGGAAGAGAAAGTCCGACATCACGCAAACCCCTACGCCATATTCAACTACGCCTTTGTCAGTTTTCTGCTGTGGAATATCATTGGTACCTGGTGGATTATGAAGGTCCAATTGGTGGGGGCCATTTTCATCATCTGCGCCAATTCACTTCTGCAGGCCCTCATATTCTGGCTGGCAAGCCGTATCCGAACTATCTTGAAAATCCCCCTGCTGTTTCCTTTTCTGTTTATTTGGATGGGGTACGAGCATTTTCATCTATCCTGGGACCTGGCCTGGCCCTGGCTCAACCTGGGCAACGCACTGGTCACCGCGCCCAAACTCATCCAATGGTACGAGTTTACCGGTGTTCGGGGTGGAACGCTCTGGATCATACTGACCAACTTTGCAGTTTTGAAAGTGTACGGTGCTTATCGGGAAAAAGGCCCGGGATCCATTGCTCCGGCAAGCGCAATAGCACTGATGCTCTTATTTATCCCCATCGTCGCATCCTATCAAATATTCCAAAACTTTGAAGAGCAAGGAGAAACAGTAAATATTGCTATGATTCAGCCCAACCTGGATCCATATACGGAAAAATTCGATCCGGATAATTATGCTCGACACGTGGAGGCGTTTTTCAGGACAGCTGATGCCATTGTCGACAGCGAAACCCAATACCTGTTTGGCCCTGAAACTCTAATTGTTCAGCAGATTGACGAAAGAGACCCTGAAGCATCAATCTACTACCGTGATTTATTGGAATTTCGGAAAAAATATCCAAAATTGAATATTCTCCTGGGCGTACACAGCTTCCGGAAACTCGGCAATGAAAATATACCCCCGGGAAGTCGTTTCCATAGCGAGCAAAACTTTTACTACGAGGCCTTTAATACAGCGCTTTTTCTGCCATCGGGTTCTGCATCTGCACCCCAGTTCTACCACAAAACCAAGTTAGTGCCTCTATTCGAGCGCGTGCCCTTTGTGCAATATCTGGGCTTTTTGGGGAAATACTCCCTGGAGCTTGGCGGTTACATCGGCACTTACAGTCCTCGTCAGGAGAGTACCACTTTTGCTTTGCCTGACGCTTCGACGGCCATTCTGCCTATTATCTGCTTTGAATCCATATTCGGCCCCTACTGTTCCCGAAACCTGCCCAAAGAAGAGAGCTTTATCTGCATGATCACCAACGACGGATTTTGGAAAAATACGCCGGGCTATCTACACCACTTCAATTTCAGCCCGGTTCGGGCCATCGAAAACCGGCGAGATTTTGTTCGAGTTGCCAATACAGGAATTTCTGCTCTTATCAATGCCAGAGGCATGGTCATCGCCAAGACTCCCTGGTGGGAAAAAGCAACTCTCAAAGGAAAGATTCATCTTCGCCGGGGGCAGACCTTTTTCGCTCGACACGGCGATTACCTGGGCCGGACATCTTTGGTATTTGGGGGATTTCTGGTTTTGTACGGAGGGTTTCGAAAGTTGAAAAAGCCCCGGATCAAGTCTTGAACTGTGAACTAAACTTCCTATAATCCTGGTAAAGATTTTCCCAATTCTAACAGTTTCTCCCAGCCCCCTTTTGAATAACTCTTTGGAATAATTCAATGTGTTAGGTCATCGATCGACCTTGCATGATTTTTGCTTATAATTATTTGATATTCCTATAAAAGTTAACTGTTCAGGTCACTCAACTTTTGAACAGGTCAAGTACTCAAAATTTCGATAGGACACAGACAAGTCGAGCAATAAATCATGAAAGGCGGCGGGCGACATGAAATCATCTACGAAATTATGTTTACATTTTTCCGTTATTTTTCTTGCAGTTTTACTAGGCTTTTTCGGTGAACCTGTCGAGGCAAAGCGGTTTAAACACCACAAAAAAATCGATGTGATGACCCGCAACCTTCACATCGGCGCACATATCTCAAGTCTTTTCGCTGCACAGGAAAATCCCGATTTATTGCCCGGCTTGGTAAGACAAGCCTATGATGAGATTGTCAACCCCGAGTTCAGTTATCGCGCCAAGGCAATTGCACTGGAAATAGCGAAAAAGAAACCCGATGTCGTCGCGCTTCAACAAGTTTACAAAGTCTACAAAGATAAAAGTGATTTTCTCACCAATCCCATGGATAACATAAATTTTATTACAGGTGAAATAACACCCAATGCAACAGCCCCAGCGTTTGATTATTTACAGTTTTTTATCGATGAGTTGAAGGCTTTGGGGCTGCATTATTATGTGGCCTCAGGCCAGGTACTGACCGATGCTGAGCTGCCCGCTATATTGGATGAGGGGCTTTGCGACATACGCATAACTGACCGGGACGTAATCCTTGCCAGAAAAGGCGTCAATGTGTCGAACCCGGTGGCGTATTTGTACGATACCAAATTTCCTTTTATTTTTCCGGCCCCTGCCGAGGTATCTGCTTATGTTGATTCATTGGTGATATATTTTACCCGAGGATTTGTTGCAGCCAATGTAACACTAAGAGGTAATAATTATCACGTAGTAAACACCCATTTAGAAACGCGGTTAGAAACGATAGGTCCTTTAGCGCAGTTTTTTCAGATAGGTCAAGCGGCGGAATTGATTGCTGCGATAGAAGACTGGCCAAAACCCGTCATCCTGCTTGGTGATTTCAATTCATTGCCCGAAGATCCAATCATTCCCATCGATGAAGACAACACCATTATTCCACCTTACAAATTACTACAACTGAATGGATACAGGGATGTGTGTGCAAGCCCACTAAACAGGCGACATGCACAAGGATTGACTTTTTGCCAGACCGCCAATCTGAGCAACACGGTCTCAGAATTGTATGATCAGATTGATTTGATCTGGGTGAAGAACATGCCATACTCTTGGGCATTTACAATTATGGAGCCTATTTTTACTCCTGCCGCCTGTGACCGTCCTCCTCCAGTTTCTACTTTTGTTCCAGATAAAGCAGTTTACTGGCCGTCCGATCATGTCGACGTTTCGGCAGTTTCGAGGATTCCGATATTTAATTGATCACCGGGATATAAAAGGGGCGTAAATAAGATTCTGCCTTTAATCCACAGATTTCGCAGATTACACAGATTGCAATGAACGTGCGGTGTGGATTGCGAAATCTGTGGATTAAATTCGAGAGGGAAATTCGGGTCAGACTTTGCCGATATATTGCCCGCGGTAATCCCGGGTGGTCAGCACTGCCTCATCGGAAACCATCAGTGCATCGACCACCTCGCCGAAAAACAACGTGTGGTTGCCCGGCTGGATACGGTCGTTGAGTTTACACTCAAACCAGGCTGCACAGTCTTTCAATATCGGGCATCCCGTTTTACCCGGTTGCCAATCGATTCCCGTGAACTTCGCTTCGGGATCCGTTCCCATGAATCGCGTCACAAGGTTTTTCTGTGTTTTATTCAGAACGTGCATTGCAAAGGATCCGCTCTTTTCAATAAGTTCATGGGTATAACGGTTCGGATGGACTGCGATTGCAATCAAAGGCGGATCGTAGGACACCTGGGAAACCCAGGTGACAATCATGGCGTTTATCTGCTCTTTGTGTGCCGTGGTCAGCGCGTAAATGCCGTAGGTCATGGTTCCGAGTGTTTTTGTCCATTGCTCTTTCATGGGTTTTCTCCTTGATCTAAAATCTTTAGCAGCTATTATATATTGTCTATAGATTTTTTACGGTTGTTAAGCAATAGTTTTGGACGAGATCGGCCGGTAACCGATCCAGAGCGGTATCCTTAATAGAAACATTGCGGATAATTGAAGCGGCGCTGATACAGGAAAAGAAACGGGTCACATCGAAAGCGGGCTGTTGCCCAAATAAAATGGTTGAAAGTCAAATAGTTATCTGACATAAAATTAACAATAAATAATCAAAACAATGTGTTAGATGAACCGACTTATTATCTCATAGTGATACTGAAAAAATACACTCTATGGTCAATTGGGCAGTAGTAAAGATGCGCAATCATGCTTTCCTGCGGGTGATTGGAATTATGTTCGCCGTTTTTGCTCTTGTAATCGTTATTTCCTACCTGGCGGCAATACCGAATGCGGAATTTCAAGCGATCGATGACGCCGGACACAACCTTTATTATGAGAACCCCGAAGCCGTCAATGCTAGCCTCCGTGATTTTTTCTTGCGGGCAAACCACTAATTAAATTTCACCTTCATAGGTTTTTGGATTTAACATTGAAGATAGTGGCTATGCCATTAGCTCAAGTAAAAGAGGCGGGACTGAATACATAGAAAAGCCTTAATATAGAAATCTTTATGTTCGAAAAATCTGGACGGGCATTAATCCTAATATCCTGTGCCTGCGCCATTTTCTGGCCGGGAGCATTTATCTTCGGCTTCCCCGGTGTTATGAGCCAGCACTGGCAGGAAGCCTTCAATGTCGGCAGGAGTGAGGTTGGCCAGACGGTTTTTTTTATTCTGGCCGGCGCCACCTGCTTCATGTACTTTTGCGGACGCTGGCAGGAAAGATACGGCCCCGGAAAGCTGGCCGCACTGGGGGCCGGCCTGTGCGGCAGCAGTGCTATTTGGCTGGGTCAGGCTGAGAATATGACCGCTGTTTATGTGTGGGCGTTTGTAGTCGGCGCCTCATCGGCCTTTATCTATGTCCCGGCGCTGACCGTTGTCCAGCGCTGGTATCCCGAAAGGCGCGGGCTTGTCTCAGGATTTTTTAATATGTCCTTCGGTCTGGCAGCGGCAGTCATGTCTCCGGTATTCACTGCTCTTATGTCAAACTGGGGCTATGTAATGATCAACCTGGCGCTTGGCTGTGTGGCGCTCACCGTCGGGCTGGCTGCTTCCACCCTGATCCGGTTCCCAAAGGAGCATCTAGCCGCGCCGGCCGCCGACACGGCGATAGAGTCGATCAGCCGTTCGGTGGTTGAAGCCTTAAAAACCCGTGAGTTCTGGTGTATATGGCTTACGTGGGTATTGGCCGGCGCTGCTGGATCCAGCATGCTGGTGCTGGCCACCGGATACGGTTTGGCCCGCGGGCTGAGCCTATCCCAGGCCGTTGTTTTACTCACCGGTTTTAATCTGACAAACGGCAGCGGCCGGTTGGTAAGCGGATTTTTCTCAGACCGTCTGGGGCGCAACCGAACCATGGCGTTCAGTTTAACGGGTGCTGCCATCGCCTATTTGGTCATGCCGCATTTGGAAGGCATCTGGCTATGGACTGCCCTGGCGGCGGTTATCGGCTTTGCCTTTGGAACCCTGTTTGCAGTCACCGCGCCGTTGGTCGGCGACTGCTTCGGTATGGCCCATTTCGGGGCTATATTCGGGCTGATTTTCACCGCCTACGGGTTTTTGTCCGGACCGCTCGGTCCCTGGCTGAGTGGCTATATTCTGGATCTCACCCGGGGCAACTACACCATCGTCTTTTCTTATCTTGGCCTTATGTATCTGGCTTCGGCCGGTCTTATCCTAATGGTCAGGTCTCGGCGCTAATATCGATTGTAACTTGAATTCTGAATCTTTAGTTTGCCTCAAGCGGAACGAAATTTTGGAAAAAACTATAAAGCCACCGGTTTGGTAAATGAAGCATGTTTATGACTTTATGCTTTGAATCTCGCAAACAAATTGGTAATATAGTTCCATATAGCAAACATCTACTATGTTGAGCGAACGCGAACTATTGCCATGCCCGTACAGACCACGACTATCGGAGCTTATCCCAAACCCGAGTATGTTCCCATACCAGACTGGTTCCGGGAAGAAAGCACCGTAGTAAAAGATCCTACCAGAGCCCTTGATAATTGCATCGAATGTCAAAACCCGGAAACCATAGAATTGCTGGACCGAGCTACCCGCGAAGTGGTCTTGGAACAGGTGCGGCTTGGCATCGACGTGCCCACCGACGGAGAGGTTCGCCGGGAAAATTACATCCATTACCACTGTCGGAATATGGACGGTATCGACTTTACCCGCCTGACCCGCAAGGCCATGCGAGACGGACAGTGGGTGGTTGCTGTGCCCACCATCTCGGGGCCTGTCAAAGCAAGAGACGAGTTTCTTGTCCGCGATTGGCAGGTGGCTCAAGCTGCCGTCGAAGAGCCGGTAAAAATGACACTGCCAGGGCCTTTGACCATCATGGATTCAACCTACAATTCTTTTTACGAAGATGAGCGCCAACTTGCCGTCGATTTAGCCACAGCCTTAAATAGTGAAGTTCGCAATTTAGCACAGGCCGGTTGCCTCTGGATCCAGATCGATGAACCGATATTTGCGCGGGAGCCGGATAAGGCTCTGGCCTATGGCATCGAAAATATTGATCGCTGTTTTTACGGTATACCGGCGAATGTGAATCGGACAATTCACATTTGTTGTGGCTATCCGGACCGACTCGATAGTGACCATTACCAGAAAGCCCCTGCCGAAAGCTACTTTCGTCTTGCACCCGCCTTGGACGAAGCGGCCATAGATGTGATTTCAATTGAAGACGCCCACCAACCCAACGACCTGTCATTGCTTGAGTTATTTAAACACCGGACGGTCATTTTAGGGGTGATCGGTATCGCAAGATCCCGCATCGAATCTGTTGATGAAATTGTTTCACGATTACGCAAGGCCATGGACCACATCGACAAAGGGCGCTTGATGGCTGCACCGGACTGTGGCTTGGGTATGCTCGGCCGCCGGCAAGTTAAAGCGAAACTCGCAAATATGGTTAAGGCGGCCCAGATTGTATAAACATCATCCTTTCATCGTTTTTCCCATCCAGCACAGCCTCAAATTCAGCGGAATCAAACCGTAAGTTGACAATGCGGGTCACAGTACGTATTAATTGTGGAGTTTTTCGAACGGTTCCGTGGGGACGGTGCGTGAAAAACTCAAATTTGGAGCAACGAAAGGCTGTTTTAACCTATGGCTTTGAAGAAATCGACAGAGTCTACGAATATCCTGATCCTGGGACTTGGCGGCGTCGGGCTTTACCTTGCCAAACGGTTGATGCATGAAGGCTACGCGATCACGACCATCGAATCGGACGGCGGGTTGATTCGCCAGGCCGAAGGGAATCTGGATGCCCGAATGATTCAGGGCAATGCCATGAGCATCCAATGCTGGCGAGAAGCCAGCGCAGAGAAGATGGATTACCTCATTGCCGTCACCGACAATGACGCCGTCAACATGATGGCCTCCTTGATTGCGGACCGCTTCGGCATAGAGCGCAAGATCGCGCGGGTCCGCTCCCTGGAATTTGGGGATGAAGGTTCGATCCTCAACACCAAAGATTTAAAAATCGATCTGATCATCCACCCCGAAGAACTGGCCGCGCAAGAGATCGTGCGGCTGATCAAACTTCGAGCAGGAAACGATATCATCGATGTGGCCGAGGGACAAATTCAGGTCATGGCCACCCGCATTCATGACGCCTCGCCGCTGGCATACAGACGCCTGCAAGAAATTTCCCAAGAGCATCGGGAATTCCCATTCCGGGTCGTTGCAGTTGCGCGCGGTATTACGACGATTATACCCGGCGGGGAACATGAGCTCTTGCCTCAGGATCAGGCCTTTTTCATGGTCAGCACCGAAAATTTGCCCAAGTTGATGGAGATGACGGGTGTTCAACAGCAAAAGCGCCATCGGGTGATGATTCTAGGCGGCGGTCTGGTGGGTCGCCGTCTGGCCGAGCTTTTGGGAGAGTCATTCGAGGTCCGGTTGATTGAAAAAGATGAAAAATGTGCCCAGGAGTTGTCCTTTGCTTTAGACAACGCAGAAGTCTTGCATGGAGACGGTTCGGATACAAACGTTCTGTTAGCCGCAGGACTTTTGGATATGGATACCTTTATCACCGCCACAGGCGAGAATGAAACCAACATCATGAGCTGCGTGCTGGCCAAGCACATCATGAACACTCAAAATAATCACTCACATGCCAAACAGAGAAAGTCCATCGCTCTGGTCAACAAAGAGGATTATTTGGTGCTGGCGGCGACGATGGGGTCGGATATTGCCTTGAACAAAAAAATCCTGGCAGGCAACGAAATACTCAAGTTCATCCGCCGGGGGGAGTTGCTATCCGTGGCTCATCTGCACGGCTTTGAGGCGGAAGTGGTAGAACTGGTTGCCGCTCCCAAATCTCCGATCACCCGCAAACCCCTTTCCAAATTGGACACATCTTACTACGGCAAAATCATGATCGGTGCAATTTACCGCCACGGTGCCTGGCAAGTCGCGGTGGGCGACACCCACATTCACGGTGATGAGCGGGTTATCGTCGTTTGCATTTCACCCCATCTAAAAGATGTGCAGAAATTATTTTTAGCTTGAATTTATCTCTTCCAGAAAGATGGATAGAATATCACCAAGGCTGAAAACATCTCCAGTCGGCCCACGAGCATATTCCAGGATAAGAACCATTTACCCACATCGGAAATAAAGGCATAGTTTTCAGACGGTCCCACAGCGCCGAATCCCGGACCGATGTTCATCAGAGCGGCGATGACCGAACTCATGCCGGTGACATAGTCCATATCATCCACCAACAACATAAAACATCCGCCTGCCAACACCAGGAAGATGTTGACGATGAAGTAACAGACGGCCAGGTCGATGATTTGGCGATCGATCGGGCGCTGGTTCAGTCGGACGGATACGACCGCCATGGGCTTGAAAAATATGCGTTTGATCGAGGCAACCCCGTGTTTCCAGATAATGACGTAATGGACGACCTTGATACCGCTGGTGGTCGATCCGGCGCAGGCTCCGATAAAGCACACCGCGTAAAGAAACATCTGCGCGGCTTGCGGCCATTTTTCGTAATCCGCGGTGGTAAAGCCGGTGGTGGTTAGGAGGGAGGTGACCTGGAAGGTCGCGTAGCGAATGGAATCCATCAAGCTGCCGTACGTGTTTTCCTTCCACAAAATCCATGAAACCATGCCGCAGAAAAACAGCATAAAACCCACATACCAACGAAATTCGGTGTTGATTTTCAATACGTGCCAGTTGCCCTGCAGCATGAAATAAAACAGCATGAAGGTCATTCCGCCCAAAAACATGAACAATATGATGATCCAGTCAAAGTAAGCATTGTTGTAATGCCCGATGCTGGCGTTCCAGGGGGAATAGCCGGATGTCGACACGGTTCCGAACGAGTGACACAATGAATCGAAAAGCGACATTCCGCCCAGGCACAGCAAGAGGGTTTCCAAAAGGTTCAAGACCAAATAGATTCCCCAGAGCCAGACCACCGTGTCTCTGTTGCGGGGGATGAATCGCTCCTTGGTGATCACCTGACCGGGGCTCGACTCTGCCCGAAACAAGCGCAGCCCGCCCGTGCCGCGCGGCAGAAATATTACCGTCAATGTCAAAAAACCCATACCCCCCAGCAGATGGGTTTGGCTTCGCCAGAACAACAACCCGTGCGGCACCACTTCGATATCCGTGAGAATGGTCGCGCCGCTGGTGGTATAACCGGACATCATTTCGAAAAATGCGTCGGTAAAAGAAGGAATCGAGCCATGGATCATAAAAGGCAGCCCGGATACGGCGGAGATCAAGATCCATCCGAAGACGGCGATGAAAAAACCGTCTTTGATGTCTAACTCTTGGTTTTTTCGAAAAACCCACCAGATGGGCAGTCCCAATAAAAGGATGATGACAGCCGAGACACATAGCGAATACAGATCATCTTCCATATAATAAAGAGAACAGATCACAGGGAACGCCATTGTGCTGCCGGTAACAATCAACAGTTTTCCCAGGACATTGGCGATTGAAGCGAAATTCATGGATATTCCAGGCTTAAAAGTGAACGATTGATTTCATCCGGTCAACTATGCCATAGCTAGATCAGAGTTATCCCTCTAGTTGCATTAAATACTGCATTCACACTTGGCCGTTGCGATAAAAACCGTTGTGAGTATATACTGATCCTGGATCCTGGTTTCTGGATACTGGATGTTTTTGGATTTCATCATTAGTGTATTATTAGATATCCAGCATCAAGTATCCAGCATCAAGCATCTGCCCAGAAAGCGCAACCGTCTCACGCGTATCGGCAATGTTAGGGTTATTTTATCATTTCTCGGCTTGGTAGTTCTGCTTGAATGCCTTTACTTCGTCTTCTATGCCATCGATACTGTTTTTGATTGTTGTCCAAACCGCTCGAGACCCGGCTCGCATAGCAAGATAGAGCGTCTCGGATATTTCTTCTCGGCTGGCGCCGGCTTGCTTTGCAGCCGCAAAGCGTGCCGGTGCTCAGGTGCTGCACCCGGACGCCAGCATGGCAGCCAAAGCCACAAGTTGGCGTGTTTTTTCGTCCATTGCGCCATCAGCATAATAAAGTCCTGCAAACTCTTTGATTTCCATAATTATCCTCCTTTGCACGATGATGCGGTTTTGGATTAAGATATCGTTTGCGAATTCAAAACCCACGCTCGTCATAGTTTCCGGGTATGTATTGGATGGGTACGTTCAAGCAGGTGATCATGTGTTCCAGATAATACGGCGCATGGTCGCCGCAGGCAAGGATAATTTCAACATCGCCGAATTTCTGAAAGCTTCGGTGCGTCGTTCGGTCCAGAAAACAGTTGACGAATACCAAAGGAATTGAAAGACAATATTTTTTATTGGACTTTTTTCAGGCGCCCGGATTCGATACCGAACGTGGCGTCCGGCTCGCCCAAAAGAGCGAAAACTATACCATTACCGACGGGCTGCCGTGCCATCAAGTGCGGTTTGCCCGGTCAGACAGCGGGGAAAAATAGTGACGGACCTAAGGTACACCGATCGTGTTATCCAGTTTATCCAAGAGTTGAACTGGGAAGCTTTGTCGCCGGATCTCCGGCACCAGTCCAAGCGCTGCCTGCTCGATGCCTTGGGGGCTATGATTGCAGGGGCGCAAACCCCTCCGGCTCATGTTGTGGCAAAGATTGCCGAAAACCAGTTCCGCGGGTCGGAAGCCACGATTCTCGTTCGGAGTTCGAAAGCCTCCACAAGCGGTGCTGTCCTGGCCAACGGTTTTGCGGCCAACGCCCTGGATATCGACGACGGCTATCGTCTGGCAAAAGGGCATCCGGGGGCCTGCGTTCTGCCGGTAATCCTGACTGCCGCCGAATGTACACCGTTATGCAGCGGGGCCGAGTTTTTAACCGCGCTTATCATCGGCTACGAATTGGGCATCCGAGCCGGGCGCATCCGTCATGCCCGATATGAAACCTACCATTCATCGGGAAGTTGGGGAGCCGTCGCCGGTGCGGCGGCAGCCGGTCGAATAATGGGATTGAATGCGCTGACCCTTCGACACGCGATGGGAACTGCGGAATACCACGCACCCATCGGCCCGATGATGAAGGGGATCAAAACGCCGTCCATGGGAAAGGACAGCATCGGCTGGGGCGCCATGGTGGCCATGCTATCCGTTTTGATGGCGCGGGAGGGATTCACGGGAATCGAGCCGCTGTTTGCAGATACACCAAATCCGGAATGGATAGAGAATCTCGCACACGACTGGCAGATCTTCCATCTCTATTTCAAACCCTATGCCGCCTGTCGCTGGGCCCAGCCTGCCGTGGACGGTGCCCTGAAAATCAAAAACGAACAGGGTGTCATGCCCTCCGACATCCAGGCGATCCGGATTCGGAGCTTCGATGCGGCATGTGCTTTGAGCACCCGGCCCCCCGCCAACACCGAAGAAGCCCAGTATAACATCGCCTACCCGGTAGCCGCAGCTCTGATCGACGGAGAAGTGGGCCCCCGCCAGGTGATGCCGCCGAGGATATTCGATGAAGAGATTCGGGATTTGCTGTCGAAAATCACCACCGAAGTGGGGCAGGAATACGAAAGCGCTTTCCCGGCCAAAACCTATGCGGAAGTGGTGATCGAAACCATCCGGGGGGAGATATTTGCTTCGGGTCGATTCGAGCCCCGATGGGAACCGCCCGACACGCTGCCCACGGACCAGGAGCTGGAAACCAAATTTCACTGGCTGGCTGATTCGGTTCTAGGTGAGTCCCACTGCGATGAACTGGCGTGCTTGATCTGGAACTTTGAAAGGGAACCGCGCGCAGACGTCCTGATCCGTCTGTGCAAAAAGGACGCTTAAAAAACATGCAAGCCGAGGTGGCAGGCAGTGCGTTGGCTCTTTACATATTTCGGTGGCGCTGTTAACTATTTGATCCGGCTGCTGACGGGCATGTCCGCGATTGTTTGCCGAACTTCCAGTACGAATAGGTAAAGATAAAAGTTTTAATTTCATTAAGGAAATTGTTTCTTGCGTTATGAAGGTCCCATATACCGGCCACCGAGTGAAGCCGAAAGCCTGTTAATTCAGGCCACGGTGGGATGTCCGCACAACAAGTGCACCTTCTGCATGATCTATAAAAAAGGACCTGTATATAGGACAAGGACTGTAAAAGAAATATGCGAAGACATCGATGAGGCGTGTGATCTCCACGGGGGAAAGGTGAAATCTCTCTTTTTCCCCGCCGGCAATTCCATCGCCATGCCGACCCGGGACCTTGCAGCCATATGCCGCTACAGTAGAACGAAATTTCCGGATCTTGAAAGAATCACCGTGTATGGATCTTCCCAATACATTGCCAAAAAGGGGCCGGCCGAGCTGGTCACGCTCCGAGAGGCCGGCTTAAGTCGGATTCATGTGGGGCTTGAAAGCGGTGATGACGACATTCTGAGAAAGGTGAAGAAAGGAACCAGCGCTTCAGAACAGATAAAGGCGGGTCAGATGGTAAAAGAGGCGGGCATGCAGCTCAGCGAATACGTCATTCTTGGGTTGGGCGGCGTTGAAAGATCGAAAATGCATGCGCTTAAAACTGCCGAGACGCTCACTGAAATTGAACCGGATTTTGTGCGGCTGCGGACGCTCGTGCCCAAAATCAATACCCTATTATTGCACGAGATCAAAAAAGGCCGGTTTCAGCTTCTGTCACCCTATCAGGTTTTGAAGGAAACAAGACTACTGCTCGAAAACCTTCGATGTCAAACCATCCTAACCAGCGATCACTACTCCAATTACCTGAATCTGTCGGGAAATTTGCCTGATGATAAGGACAGGCTTGTGGGTGAAATCGAGCGAGCCTTGAACTGGGACCCAAGCCGCTTTCGGCCTTTCTTTATCGGAACCCAATAGCCGGGAAGAATCTAGAATCCAAATCAAAAATCTAAAACCGGATCAGAAGTGGTTTTAAGATCCCTTCTCCCGACTGAAATAAGTGGGATTTCGACTCTGTCAAAATATCGTACCCTTTACCTGTTAAGCTAAAAAGTAAGGAGTGAAATTGAAACGAATACGGCTTATCGTTCTTGATGATTACGAAGGTCAGTTGGCCGCCGCCCCCGCCATGTCCCGGCTGCGAAAACTTGCCGAGGTGGTAGTTCTGGACCGCCCCTTAGAACCTTCCGATCTACCGGATTTGGAAAATTACCAGGTGTTAATGGCCCTGCGGGAGCGCACCCAACTGGACGAAAAATTTTTTACTGCCTGCACCAACCTGGAACTCGTGCTTCAAACCGGTGGGCACGCTTATCATCTGGACCAAACGGCCGCTTCCAGGCGAGGCATCATTGTCGCGCTGGGTCGGCGTGCAATCCGACCAACAGTCGTTGTTCCGGAATTGGCCTTAGGATTTATGTTAGCCTTGATTCGACAAGTTCATTCACTGACAAGGCAAATGTCGAAAGGACAGTGGCCCCAGGCGATGGGTGGTTCCCTCGCCGGTCGCACGCTGGGTATTCTCGGCTATGGTCGACACGGTCGTCCGGTCACAAGGATTGCAGCGGCATTTGGAATGAACGTCGTAGCATGGGATCGCGGGTCATCTTATGAGTCGGATGATCCGGGCGTTAAACGGCTGTGTCTGGATGATCTGCTCGCCACTTCCGATATTGTTTCTATCCACCTGCGCCTGTCCGAAGAGTCACGCGGTTTGCTCAATCGTCAAAGGATGGCGAAAATGAAGCCGACAGCCCTGCTGATCAACACTGCCCGCGGAGCGATTGTTGATGAAGATGCGCTGATTGAAGCGTTGCGCGAGAACCGCATCGCCGGTGCGGGGCTGGACGTGTTTGCTGTTGAACCGCTGCCGGCATCCAGCCCGTTGAGGACGCTGCCGAATGTTTTGCTGACGCCGCACATCGGGTGGAAGGTTGATGAGGTCTTTCATGAGTTTGTCGAGATCGCCGCAGACCAGCTTACCGCGTGGTTAAACAGGCAACTTTCGATAGCCGAGGTTTTGAACCCGGAAGCTGCGAGTGCATCCCGGGAGCGTATGGGTGGTCTTGCAGCATAGGGGTCAAACCTTGACGGGTTGTTGCCTGAATCGATATTTTGAGATCATAAACTTCGGTGAATGCATCATATATTCTGAATTGGGTTTTACTGCTGCTCAGCCGATGATTTCAGCTGGATGG
>Ga0126332_10000463_pt1 | contig 14549 bp, 15 predicted proteins | sample InaspJWI42metaG_FD_94482 | JGI IMG/M metagenome (GOLD analysis project Ga0126332, IMG submission 94482) | Marine gutless worms symbiont microbial communities from Oahu, Hawaii - Inanidrilus sp. 2 OAHU.JWI-42 metaG | ecosystem: Host-associated > Annelida > Digestive system > Unclassified...
GATCGTATTACAATGTGCCACGGCCTGATTCTCCTTTTTGATTCAACAAGTTATACGCAAACTCATTGTATCAAATCGGCTTCGAATCAGGCCGTCTTATTTTTGTTAACGGGACAGCAGTGGCACAGTTTACCAATATGTGACTTTTTAACTGCTCAGGAGGGGTTGTTACGCCGATATTCCTCGATCGCCTGTTCTAGCTTGTCGAATTCCTTACAACCAAAAAAACAGGCCTTGTCGAGTACCTCGAGCCGCTGCTGCGCTTTTTCGAGTTGACCAAGACTCAGATATAACTCACCCAGATACTCGTTAGCGCCGCGATGTTTGGGTTTTAACTGCAAGGCCTTTTGGTAATAGTCGAGGGCGAGGTCGAAGTGTTCCAGCTTGCGATGGCTAAAAGCCATCAGATTTAACAGGTCCGCATCGTCCGGACTATCGATCAGTGCCGCATCGAGTTGCTTGATCGCCTCCGGGAATTGCTGCTTTTCGATCAGTTGCTGAATCGGTTTCAGGCGGGAGCCGCCGCCCCAATCCGAACTGTCGCCACCGTCTGCCGCCAGCGGCATCGCTACCAGCGCGGAAATTACCAGTGTCAGCTTTAACATCGTTTTCTTGATCATGTTTTCACCTTTCGTATCGGCGCCGCCGCGAGAAGTTCGGTTAAACCGATAAACTCATTATAGCAAGCTCCGCATAAGTCATCCTGAGTTTGCAGAGCACCATAAACACAACAGCGATTTGGTGTTTATCATAATTTTTCAATCACTTACGTAATTAAAAAAGGCGGACTATCCTTGTGCCGCAGGAACCTCCACATTTTGCAGAGGTTTCTATATTATAACTGCGGCGGCACGCAGTTGTTCGAGTTGCTGTTCGCTTAGACCCAGCAAGTCGCCAAGAATTTCCTGATTTCCATTACCCAGGTCAGCGCCTGGCCAGCGCGTCGCTCCCGGGGTGCGTGACAATCGGGGCAGCAATGCCGGAATCTTGAGCGGTTCGCCGTCGATTTCAACGGTCTCGAACAAAGCGCGCGCCTGAAAGTGCTCGTCAGCCAACATATCCTCGACGTTATAAATCGGACCTGCCGGTACTCTTGCCTGATCGAGTTGCGCCAGTAAATAGGCGGATTCATGGGCTGCGCACCATTGCGATAGCGCGGCGTCGATTTCAGCCTCATTTTCGACCCTTCCCGGGTTCGAGGCAAGCCTCGGTTCGGCGGCCATTTCGGGGTAACCGGCGGTAATCATCAAGCGCTGGAATATGGAATCGCCATTGCCACCGATGACGATATATTTGTCATCGGCGCAGCGGTAGGTATTGGTCGGTACAATGCCGGTGACGGTGCTGCCGGAGGGCTCGCGCACGACCCCGTTGCCGTCGAATTCCGGCACCACGGCTTCCATCAAATTGAACATCGATTCAACTAATGCCACATCGACAACCTGACCGTTACCGCTACGATTTTTCTCGAGCAGCGCCATGCTTATGCCGAGCGCGGCATGAATCCCGGCAATGGTATCGCCGATGCTCAAATTGGGCCTCACCGGCGCTTCGCCGGGGTGGCCATTGACATAGCGAAAACCGCTCATCGCTTCGCACACCGAGGCGAATCCGGGTTTTCCCGCGTAGGGACCATTCTGTCCGTAACCCGATATGCGCGCATATACCAGCCCCGGATTAGTAGCGCGAAAATCTTCCGGCCCAAGCCCCCATTTTTCCACTACCCCGGGACGAAAGTTTTCGATTGCAACATCGGCCTTTTCAATTAACCGTCGCGCCAGATCGACTCCCTCCCCGGTTTTCAAATCGATCGTCACCGACTTCTTGTTACGCGCCAGCGAACGCCACCAGAGCGAGGTGTCGCCGCGCATCTCACGCCATCGTCTGATTGGATCGCCACCGTCGGGTGGCTCTATTTTGATCACTTCGGCGCCGAAATATCCCAACAGGCAGCCGGCGAAAGGCCCGGCCAGTAGCTGACCCAATTCAATCACCCGATACCCTGCGAGCGGACCTGTCGAATTCATATGGACTCCGAATATTGGCTTACTCAAATGTTACGCAGTAAAACCGGGCGTGGCCAGTCGAAACCCATAATCCGGCGTTATCGCGGTTTTATCGATTCCGCCATACTGCGGCGATTTTCGCCTGGGACAAGAAAGCGGCGATCTGCGCGAGTACTTCGCGGGCGTCCGCAAATCCACCCATATCGAATAGTTGGCCGCGCGACTCGATTGCCCAGCGTGCGTGCCGGCGCCAAACAGCGCTAAAAATCGAGTGCATGATCGAATCGATTGGATTACCATTAATCGTCACCCTAGAGTTTGTTATATGCCACCCGTAGTACTTGCCGACTCAGGCGCCGATGCAAAGATTTTCGTGCTCGACACCAATGTTTTGATGCACGACCCCTCAGCCCTCTTCCGCTTCCAGGAACATCATGTCTACCTGCCGATGACTGTGCTTGAAGAGCTGGACAACGCCAAGATCGGGGTTTCCGAAGTGGCCCGCAACGTGCGCCAGACCAATCGTTTCATCGACGAACTTCTGACGGCGCAGCGCGAAGTTTTGATCGAACAAGGATTGCGGCTGAATCAGTTCGCTGCCGCCGAAGAACCCTATAAATGCAGCGGTCGCCTTTATTTTCAAACCGAAGAGCATGGCGCCAGCCTGCCCGATTCGCTGCCTGGAAATAAAAACGATAACTCCATCCTAAATACCATCATGTGGCTCAAAGGGGAAATCAGCGATCATGAAATCGTTCTGATTTCCAAAGACATCAACCTGCGCATCAAGGCCACCATCCTCGGAATCAAGGCCGAAGATTATGCCAACGACCGGGTGGTCGACGACCTCGATTTGCTGTTCAGCGGCTCGCATCCGCTCGCCAGCGACTTCTGGGAAGTCCACGGCAAGCAGATCGAAAGCTGGCAAGACGAAGGCAAGGCATATTACGAAGTCGCCTCGGTCGAGGGCGAAGAATGGTTCCCCAACCAGTTCATCTACATGAACGGTGAGTTTGAGGCCATCGTGCGTAAGCGTAACGAAGCCGGGTTTCTAATCGAGGTATGCCAAAACTACTATGGCCAGCGCCATTCCGTCTGGGGCATCACCGCGCGTAACCGGGAACAGAATTTTGCCCTGAACCTGCTGATGGATCCCGAGATCGATTTCGTCACGCTGTCGGGTAGCGCCGGTACCGGCAAGACCCTGCTGGCACTGGCGGCGGGCTTGACGCAGACCCTCGATCAAGGGTTGTACAAGGAAATCATCATGACGCGGGTGACCATTCCAATCGGTGAAGACATCGGTTTCCTGCCGGGTAGCGAAGAAGAAAAAATGACTCCGTGGATGGGGGCTTTGATGGATAACATGGAAGTACTGACCGGAAACGATCAAAAGGATTCCTGGGAACAGGCCGCGACCAACGACTTACTGCGCAACCGAATCAAGATCCGCTCGCTCAATTTCATGCGCGGTCGAACTTTTCTAAACAAGTACATCATAATCGACGAGGCGCAGAATCTGACCTCGAAACAGATGAAAACGCTGGTTACGCGCAGCGGCAGCGGCACCAAGATCGTATGCCTCGGCAATCTCAAGCAAATCGATACCCCCTACCTGACGGAAAACACTTCAGGCATGACTTACGTCGTCGATCGATTCAAGCAATGGGAACACAGCGGCCATATAACGCTAATGAGTGTCGAACGCTCGAGGCTAGCCGACTATGCCTCCGAGGTGCTGTAGATCTGCCTCGAAGGATAATTCGGGTCAGAGCAAAATAGTCGGCGACGGCCGATCTATCGACTCGCGCTTTTCGATTTTATTGCTCCGATCCCGCCGCAGAAATCCGGGAGTCAATCAGCCATAGTGATACCCGAGGTATCCGGTGGCGGCGGATCGGGCTCTTTCTCGGCGGTACTGAGTTCACTGCCCACCGGAGCGATGTCGAAACCGGCGATATCGATTTCGGGTTCCGCCGGCGCCTGGTAATCATCCTGTAGTTCGCTGCCGACCGGCGCAACCGTAGCCGCGAGATCGTCGATCTGATCCCCGGTTATGCCCAAGGGATCGAGCTGCGGCGGCGGCGCTACTTCTCCGTCATAACTGGATTCGTATTCCTGCGACACTGCGGCCGCGGCCGGGGCCGCAGGCGCTTCCTCGGCGGCGGGCTTAGCAGCGGCGGGCGCTTCGGCCGTAGGCTCCGGAGCAGCTGCCGCTGCGGCGGCGCCACCCCCGGTCTGCACGACTTCACATTCGGCGCCGGCGCGATTGAGCGCGGTCTGATATTTGTTGGCTGTAGCTAGATCGACATTCTTTTTGATGACGATGCGTTTACCGGAAAACAATTGCGCCAATTTGTCTGCGTCGGCATTGAACATCTTACCGACTTTACCTTTTACCTCGTCCGGATTGGCGCCATCACTGATCTGGCCGGAAAATGCGACTTCGAAAAATTGATCACTCATGTCATGATTCCCACGCTGCTGCACTATACTATAGAACAAATATCGACAACCGGTAGCCATGACCAAAAACACGGAAATCACGCGCCTGACCCCACGCGGGCATATGGACATCCTGTCGCGACTCGAAGTCAGCCAGCTCAAACAAGGCAATGTCGACGACGGCCTTTACGAAACCTTCCGGCGTTGCTCGCTCGCGGTATTGAATGTCGATAGTAAGACCGACGACGCCCGTGAAGTGCTCGAGCAGCATCGCGATTTCGAGATTCGCGTGGTGCAGCAGGAGCGCGGCGTCAAACTCGAGATAGAAAATGCACCGGAAAGCGCCTTTGTCGACGGCCGTATCATGAACGGCATTCAGGAACAATTATTCGCCGTGCTGCGCGACGTCTCCTATGTCAAAAACAAAATCGCCTCGAACAAGATCTTCGACATGGAAAGCAGCGAAGGCCTGACCAACGTGGTATTTCATATCCTGCGTAACGCGCGCGTGTTGATCCCGGAAATCGATCCGAATTTGGTGGTTTGCTGGGGCGGCCATTCGATCAAGCGCCTCGAATACGACTATTGCAAGGAAGTCGGTTACCAGCTGGGCTTGCGCAGCCTGAATATCTGCACCGGCTGTGGGCCGGGTGCGATGAAGGCGCCGATGAAGGGCGCCGCGATCGGGCACAATAAACAGCGCATCCGGCAAGGACGTTACGTCGGCCTCACCGAACCGGGCATTATTGCCGCCGAATCGCCGAATCTGATCGTCAACGAACTCGTGATACTGCCGGATATCGAAATGCGGCTGGAAGCATTCGTGCGGACGGGACATGGCATCCTCGTATTCCCGGGTGGGGTCGGCACCACCGAGGAAATCCTGTACTTGTTGGGAATTCTGGTCAATCCGAAAAACCGCCATATCCCCTTCCCGCTAATCTTGACCGGTCCCGAGTCCGCACGCGCATACTTCAAGCAGATCGACGACTTCATTAAACTGACGCTCGGGCCCGAAGCCCAGGAGTTTTACAGCATTATCATCGACGATCCGGTCAAGGTCGCATGCGAGATTGCCGCCGGACTGCAATCGGTGCGTCATTTCAGACGGGAACATTCCGACGCCTATTATTTCAACTGGATACTGAATATCGACCACCAGTTTCAAAAGCACTTCGAGCCCAGCCACGAGAATGTCGAATCGTTGGTCATCAGCCGCGATCAACCGCTGCACTTGCTGGCCGCCGATCTGCGCCGCGTTTTTTCGGCGATTGTCGCCGGCAACGTCAAGGACGACGGTATCAGGCGCATCGAGCAATACGGCCCTTTCAAAATTTGCGGCGAAACGGAACTCATGCAAGCGCTCGACGCCTTGCTGCATTCCTTTGTTGAACAGTCGCGCATGAAAGTGCCGGGGACAACCTACACGCCCTGTTACTACCTGCACAATCAATGAACCTCCACCGCAACAGTTCAATGAGGCCTTTACGCCAATGAGTAGCATACTAGCAATCGCGATTAAACACCGCCCGCGCGTCGCAATGCAGCTAATCGATAGTGCGCAGATCAGCGTTGCCAACGGAATTCTCGGGGATTTTCGCGGCCGCCAGCGCGGGCGGCAAATCACGATACTGAGCGCAGCGGCCTGGCGCAAGGCCTGCGCGGAAGTGGATGCCGACCTGCCCTGGACCACCCGGCGCGCCAACTTGCTGGTCGACGAGGTCGAGTTCGACGCCGGCTTCGTTGGTAAATCGGTAATCATCGGCGAGGTCGAGTTGATTGTCACCGAGGAAACCGCCCCCTGTTCGATGATGGATGCCCAGCAGCCGGGATTGACCGCGGCATTGGCCCCGATGTGGCGCGGCGGCATTTGTTGCAACGTCGTCAAACCCGGGCATATCAAGGTTGGCGATCGTATCGAATTCGCTTGAATCGATTCGTAACTATGTCCGCCTAACCCCCGAAATCGCTACCTCCGGACAACCCGCGCCGCGATCAGTTCGAGCTGATTGCCGCAGCCGCCTTCGATATGGTGGTCAACCTCGCACTCCCTGCACAGCCGCTGCCGTTCGATTCTCCGAAACCCGACCACTTATTTCAGTTTTGCGCGCTACTAGCCGCACTGCAGGGGCAGTTATTTGTTCACTGCATCATGAACTACCGCGTCTCAATCTTTATGTACCACTACTTGCGCAAGAATTTAGAATATTCCGAGCCGCAGGCTCGCTCGCCGATACTGGATAGCTGGGAAATCGTACCGCAATGGCAGGCAATCATGGCGCTGGACAGCGTCGACTCAAACCTCAGCCGGAATTGAACCGGCGAGAATCTGCCAGCAACCGGCGCACGGCTCGAATACCGTTGAAGCAATAGGCGCCGACGCAGATCAGAACAATGGCGCTGCCCATCAGAGTCAGCAGGCTAGGTTGCTCGCCGACCCCGATCCAGACCCAGACCGGCCCCAGGATCGATTCGGTGAGCGAGAACAACGCAACCTCGGAAGCCATGATGTAGCGCGTGGCCACGGTAAAACACCAAAACCCGACGCCGAACTGCAAACTGCCCAGGGCGATGGCAATCAGCAGATCATGATTCGAAACGGCGGCGGATTCCATGAAACAACCCGCGACACCGCCCATGACGATGCCACCGAGGCAGGTGGCCGGGAGCATATCGACACCGCGTCGGTGGCGCAGGATTAAGAGAAAAACGACAAACGACGCCACCACGCCCAGCGCGGCGATATTTCCAAGCCAACGCCCTTCGAGAAAACCATCGCTAAACATCAGCCCGATGCCGACCAGCGAAACCGTCATGGCGACGATACCGAAACGCGAGGTTTTCTCGCCCAATACCAGCCAGGCCACCGCAGCCGTTGCCAACGGCGACGCGCCGATGATGAAAACGGCATTGGCGACGGTGGTCCAGAGGATAGCGTATATATAACAAATCGAGCCCAAGCCGAGCACTAGTGCAGCCAATAATCCGGATGGGCCGATCGCGCGGAAGGCCCCGCCGATATTCGATCGATAGCGTATCAACAGCAGCAGGAACAGGGTCAGCGAAAAGGTGAAACCGCGATAAAACAAAATCTGCCAACCACTGGCGGATTCGATATTTCGTAACAGGATGCCGGAGGTGCTGAGGAAGAAGCCCCCGACGATCACCAGCAATACCCCGTAACCGTATTTACGCTCCATGCATGCCGCTTAGCTAAGCCATCCCGGCAAACGCGCCGGATTCAGGCAGACGGCATGGAATAGGATCCCGATCCGCCGGAGCGCGCTTGCCGATGCTGGCAGGACCGAACCCGGCTGACATCATGCGCTACTCACGGGACCTTGATTACAGCACGGCCGCGGATCTTGCCGTCCAGAATATCCTCGGCCGCCTGCGGCAAGTCATTGAAATCGATATCGAAGCACAGCTCGTCGAGCAGTTTCAGATCGAGGTCCGCCGCCAGCCGCTGCCAGGCAAGCTTGCGGCGCGCCAGTGGCGCCATCACCGAATCGATGCCGTAGGCGGTAACCCCGCGCAGAATAAACGGCGCCACGGTGGTCGGCAGGCTCATCGATTCGGCCAGGCCGCAAACGGCGACGGCACCGCCACGGCTGAGTTGACTGAGCACGTTAGCCAGGGTGTTGCCGCCGGCGACATCGATGGCGCCGCGCCAGCGCTCCTTATCCAGCGGGCGCGCCTTGTCGGCGAATTGAGAGCGTTCGAGCACTTCCGTGGCTCCCAGTCCGAGTAGAAAATCGCGTTCCTGCATGCGTCCGGTAGTCGCCACCACGCGATAACCGAGTTTGCCCAGCACCGCGACCGCAATGCTGCCGACGCCGCCCGCCGCACCGGTCACCAGCAGGTCGCCGTCACCCGGCCCGATGCCGTGATCCTCGAGCGCCAGCACGCTCAGCATCGCGGTATACCCGGCGGTGCCGATCGCCATCGCATGGCGCATATCGAGGCCCTCGGGCACCGGCACCAGCCAGTCGCCGCTGACGCGCGCCCTTTGCGCGTAACCGCCCGAATGGTCTTCACCGATGCCGAAGCCGTTTAGGATAACCGCGTCGCCCTCGCTGAAATCGGCATGGCTCGATTCGACGACGGTGCCGCTGAAATCGATGCCCGGGATTAACGGAAACTTGCGGATAATCGGCGATCTGCCGGTGAGCGCCAGGCCGTCCTTGTAGTTGAGCGTCGTGTATTCGACGCGCACGGTGACGTCGCCCGCCATCAAATCGTCGTCTTCGAGCTGGGTTAAGCTGCAGCGCTGGCCGCTATCGGTTTTGCTGATTTGATACGCCTGGAAAGGTGCCGACATGAGAACCCCGTTTAATGCTATTTGTCAGACAAATCATGTTAAAGTAAATAATCGCTAATTGCATCTCCAAAAACCCAGGGCTCAAGCATGCAGGAAAATGTCATCGTCAAGGCCAGTATTTCCAAACAGATCGCCGAGCAGTTGCGCAATGCAATCGTCGGCGGGCACTTCAAAATCGGTGATCGCCTGCCGACCGAGGATGAACTGGCGCAACGTTACGGCGTGTCCCGCCCGAGTGTGCGCGAAGCGCTGAAACGACTCGCCGCGCAAAATCTGGTACGTGCCCGGCGCGGCCCCGCCGGGGGCAATTTCGTGGTGCAGCCGAGTTACGAAGAGCTCGCCGGGTCGCTCAGCGGCGCCGCAACCCTGCTGGTGGGCATGGGCGCGCTCGGCATCGAGGAAATCATCGAAGCGCGCCGCGTCCTGCAAGGCAGTTGCCTGCGACAGGCGGTGGCTCATGCCAGCACGGCGCATTTGAAAAATATCGAGACCGCATTGGCGCGCCAGCGAGATCCCGAAATCAGCGACGAGGAGTTTTGCCGGGCGGATGTCGCCTTCCATCGCGCGCTGGTCGACGCCACCGGCAACGGCATGCTGCGCTTTGTGATGTACACCGTTATCGAAGCGCTGATTCCGGTGACCAACATGGTGGTTACCGTGGTACGCGAACGCGGCGATATTATCTCCTTGCACCAACGGATGCTGGAGCAGCTGCGCCTCGGGAATGCAGCCGCATTGTGCGCGGGCATGGATGAATTGCTCGACTACCTGCTGCAAAAATTCGAGCAGGCCAGCGCCCGGCGGGGCTAAGTGAGCGTGACGAGGTCGCCGCGGAAAAACAAATAGGCGGCGAGCACGAGCATAACCAGGATAATGGTAATGCCGATACGCGCCATACGCACATCATCCATCCGATCCTGTTCGAAGCCATGAATAATTTCACGCATCCGGCGCAGCGCGCTGCGCGCCAGTTTGCGTTTTTTAAATTCCTCGATAACCGCTTCGGAGCGTTTGCTATCGCTTGGCATAGGGCCTGTTTTTACTTTGGATTGCTACTTATAATGGACCGCGTTCCGCGAATTATCAAATGTAACTGTTTCACTGCATCGATAGAGGCTAAAAATTGATTCCAGTCATCCTGTCCGGAGGATCCGGAACCCGCCTGTGGCCGTTGTCGCGCAAGATGTATCCCAAGCAGTTTCTCAGCCTGTTGCACGACGAAACCATGCTGCAGCGAACGCTGCGGCGACTGGAGCGGCTGGAGCACAGCCCGCCCACCGTGGTGTGCAACGACGAACATCGTTTTATCGTCGCCGAACAGGCGCGCCAGATCGGGGTCGAGGATTTGTCGATTATCCTCGAACCCTTCGGTAAGAATACCGCGCCCGCGATCGCGGTTGCCGCCGTGCACGCCCTGCAACTGGAGGAGGACCCGGTGTTGCTGGTGCTGACCGCCGACCACGAAATTCCGGATCAGCAGGCGTTTACCGATGTCGTCAAGCAGGCGCTGCCGCTGGCCGAGGCCGGCAAGCTCGTGACCTTCGGCATCGTGCCGACCCACGCCGCAACCGGTTACGGTTACATTCGGCGCGGTAGCGTCGCGGGTAATGGCTTCGCGGTCGACGTATTCATCGAAAAACCGGACCGGGCAACCGCCGAAGGCTACCTGGCCTCGGATAATTATTATTGGAATAGCGGCATGTTCATGTTTCGCGCCGACGCTTACTTGAGTGAACTCGAAAAATTCAATCCCGAAATGGTCAAACATTGCCGCCAAGCGACGGCCGAGATGCGGCAAGACCTCGGCTTTCTGAGGCTCGACGCCACAGCATTTGCCGCCAGCGAGGCCGATTCGATCGATTACGCCGTGATGGAGAAAACCGACCTCGCCTGCGTCGTGCCGATGGACGCCGGCTGGAGCGATATCGGCAGCTGGTCGTCGTTGTGGGAACAGGGTAACAAGGACGAAAACGGCAACGCCACCCGCGGCGACGTGCTCACCAGCGATACCGAAAACTCGATCGTGCATGCCGAAAGTCGCCTGGTGGCAACCGTCGGGGTTAGCGATCTGGTCATCGTCGAAACCCAGGACGCGGTGCTGGTAGCCGCTAAAACCAAGGCCCAGGAAGTGAAACGAATCGTCGAGCGGCTGGCGCGGGAGCAGCGCGAGGAAGAAAACTTCCATCGCATCGTCTATCGCCCCTGGGGCAGCTTCGATTCGGTCGACCAAGGCGCGGGTTACAAGGTCAAGCGCATCAGCGTCAAACCCGGGGCTCGCCTGTCGAAACAAATGCATCATCACCGCGCCGAGCACTGGGTCGTGGTGCGCGGCACCGCGCGCGTATTCCGCGACGGTGAAATCTTCGATTTGCATGAAAACGAATCGGTTTTTATTCCGCTCGGCACCACGCATTATCTCGAGAATCCGGGCGAGGAACCGCTCGATATCATCGAGGTGCAGTCGGGTTCCTATCTCGGCGAAGACGATATCGTACGCTTCGACGATATTTACGGCCGCAGCGACGGTTAAATTCATTGATGTTGATCTGGATCAGCCCATTTGGCCCGCGAATTTGCATAGTTCAGAGGCATGACTGAGCAGGATTCGATCCGCTTCGACGATACCCAGCTCGAAGAGTCGCTGGAGTATCCCGACTGGTTTAAAATCAGCCTCGGCGACCTGCAGGACGATGTCGCCGAAGCAAGCGCCGCCGGCAAGTTCGGCATCATGGTTTATTACGGCCAGAAACGCTGCGCTTATTGCGAAAGATTTATCGTCAATAATCTCGGCGACGCCAGCATCGGGCGTTATACGCGCGAGCATTTCGACGTTATCCCGATCGATATCTGGGGCATCGAGGATTTCGTCGACACCGACGGCAACAGCTATAGCGAACGCGAATTGTCGCTGCGTTATAAAACCAACTTCACACCGTCGCTGGTGTTTTACGACCGGCGCGGCAAGCCCGTGTACCGCTTGCGCGGTTATTACCCGCCATATCAATTTCGTGCCGCGCTGCACTATGTGGTCGAGGGCTTTTACCGTGTCGAAAAATTTCGCGATTACCTGGCCCGCGCCGAACCGACCCTGTTTTTCACTTCCGGTGATTTAATCGATCGGGATTTTTTTTCAACCCCGCCCTACGACCTCGACCGCCGCCAAGGCAATTCGGAAAAACCGCTCGCGGTCGTATTCGAGCAGGGTTCTTGTCATGCCTGCGAACTGCTGCACACCGGCCCTTTGTCACAGGATGAAATCCTCGGAGAAATCGAGCAGATGGACGTGGTGCAGCTAAACCTGTTTGCCGACACCGCGGTGGTCACCCCGGCCGGTAAAACCACCACCGCCAGGCAATGGGGGCGCGAGCTCGACCTGTTTTATACGCCGGCCATCGTATTTTTCAGCCCGGCGGGTAACGAAGTCATGCGGGTCGATTCGGTGGTGCAGTTTTATCGCCTGTGGGGCGTGCTCAACTTCGTCAACCGGCGCGGTTACGACTCCGGCCTGGATTATCAGGGCTGGCGCCTGCAGCAACGCGAGCTCGCCGAGTAAGCGGGTTTGACGATGGCATCCGAATCTTCCAGTCGCGAGTCCCTGGCACAACAGATAATCGACACCTGTCTTGCGATGAATGCGCAGGGCATCAATCAAGGGACCGCCGGTAACGTCAGCGCGCGCTTCGAGGACGGCTTTTTGATAACCCCCTCGGGCATGGCCTATGAAAGCCTGCAACCCGGCGATATCGTAGGCGTCGATCTCGACGGCAACTCGCAGGACCGGCTTAAACCGTCCAGCGAATGGCGCATGCATTGCGACATCTATCGCCGGCACGCCGGCGCCGGCGCCGTGCTGCACACGCATTCGATCTTCGCCACCACGCTGTCCTGTCTGCGGCGGGATATTCCGGCGTTTCACTACATGATCGCGGTCGCCGGCGGCAACGACATCCGCTGCGCCGACTATGCGCTGTTCGGCACGCAGGAATTATCCGACAATATGCTCGCAGCCCTGCGGGAGCGGCGCGCCTGCCTGCTCGGCACCCACGGCATGATCTGTTTTCACGACAATCTCGAACGAGTCTTGTGGCTCGGCGGCGAGGTTGAAACTCTCGCCAAACAGTACTGGCACGCTTGTCAGGCAGGCGATCCGGTGATATTGAGCGACGCCCAGATGCAGCAAGTCATCGACCAGTTTGCCGGCTACGGTAAACAAGCGCCGCGAGAAGACTGAAGCGTGCAGGTCGACGGCCAGCCATATCGCAGCATCTGGGTCAACGCCGACGGGTTAACCATCGACGTCATCGACCAGACTCGCTTGCCGCACGAATTCGAAATTCTCAAGCTCGCAACCCTGGCCGACAGCGCAAGCGCGATTCGCGACATGGTGGTGCGCGGCGCACCCCTGATCGGCGCCACCGCGGCCTATGGAGTATACCTCGCGCTGCGGCAAGACGCCTCGGATGCCGCGCTGGAGCAGGCCTGCGAGGCCCTCCATGCGACCCGTCCGACCGCGGTCAATCTGCGCTGGGCGCTGGATCGAATGCGCACCGCGCTGACACAAACCGCGCCGGCCGAACGCGCGGATCGCGCCTTGGCCGAAGCCGACTCGATAGTAGAACTCGACGTCGAAATTAACCAGAGCATCGGCCGCCACGGGCTCGAACTGATCCGCCGGATCGCCGCCGTCAAGAGATCCGGCGCGCCGGTTAATATCCTGACCCACTGCAATGCCGGCTGGCTCGCGACCGTCGACTGGGGCACCGCCACCGCGCCGATTTACCTGGCGCGCGACGCGGGCATCCCGCTACACGTATGGGTCGACGAAACCCGCCCGCGCAACCAGGGCGCCAGCCTGACTGCCTGGGAACTCGGGCAGCACGGCGTGCCGCACAGCCTGATCGTCGACAACGCCGGCGGGCATTTGATGCAACAGGGTATGGTCGACCTGTGCCTGGTCGGCAGCGACCGCACCACCCGCAGGGGCGATGTCTGCAACAAGATCGGCACCTATCTGAAAGCGCTCGCGGCATACGATAACCAGGTGCCGTTCTACGTCTGCCTGCCGAGCACCAGCATCGACTGGAACATCGGCGACGGGCTAAGCGATATTCCGATCGAACGGCGCGGCGCCGAGGAAGTGATGGAGATCAGGGGAAAATTACCGGATGGCGGCCTCGAATCGGTAAAGATTGCTCCACCGGGCACGGAGGCGGCAAACTACGCCTTCGACGTAACGCCGGCCAGACTCGTGACCGGGTTGATCACCGAGCGCGGGATCGTCGAGGCTTCGGAATCGGGCCTGACAAAATTATTTCACGGTGAATGAGAATTCATCATTGTTGAATAATACCGGAAATCTAAATCCAGGCATTGCGTATTGATCAGGCCGACACCAGGTTAACTCGAATTGACTCTAGGTCGACGAAGGGCAATATCATTCGTAATAGACATTCTATGTGTGTTTAAGCAGAACCTTTACATAGAATCCAAGCCCGGGCCTTAGCTTCGACCGATGACTCCCGACGCGATTGCCTTCGGCAGTGGTAACGATCTCTTATGGTCCTTGACTTGAAGGCGGCTCATATGTGTTATGCATTTTTATTGAAACGAAACGTAAAGACGATTGATGTCACAATCCGGGCTCGATGAGTCAAAGTTTGGGAGTGTTAGAAATTTTGTGTCAATTCTTTAATGTGCAGCATAATGCTGTTAGGAGAATTGATAATGACAGACAAATTCGATTTTAATAAAGCCCTGAAGGCGATTCAGTCTGGGCA
>Ga0126332_10000464_pt1 | contig 14508 bp, 10 predicted proteins | sample InaspJWI42metaG_FD_94482 | JGI IMG/M metagenome (GOLD analysis project Ga0126332, IMG submission 94482) | Marine gutless worms symbiont microbial communities from Oahu, Hawaii - Inanidrilus sp. 2 OAHU.JWI-42 metaG | ecosystem: Host-associated > Annelida > Digestive system > Unclassified...
TACCATCCAGCTGAAATCATCGGCTGAGCAGCAGTAAAACCCAATTCAGAATATATGATGCATTCACCGAAGTTTATGATCTCAAAATATCGATTCAGGCAACAACCCGTTAAGATGTGACCCAACTCTTTTTCTTTCAAGAAAAAAATGCTTTGACCTATATCAATGGATCTGTAAAGCTCAACATGCTATAGAAGGGAACTGGGGATCCATTTGCTTATATATACACCCATGTAGGGCCAGTCAGCAGCCCTTAAGGAGTACCCTGAAGGGGCCTGCAGTGGTTCGACACAAAAAGCTGAGGAGGAAAAAATGGCTACTTATGTACTTGTTCATGGCGCATGGCACACTGGAGAACTTCTTGAAGATACGGCGGCCCCCATCAAGTCAGCAGGGCACGAAGTCTATCTTCCCACTATTGCAGGCAACAGGCCGGGGGATTCCAAGTCTGTCGGATTGGAAGAAGCCATCCAGTCTATTGTTGACTATTTCAACGAGAACCAGATTTCAGATGCCGTTTTACTGGGACACAGCTATGGCGGGATGATCATCACCGGTGTTGCTGACAGGATCCCGGATCGAATTCATCGTTTGATCTATTGGAATGCTTTCGTGCCGAACGACGGAGAGAGTCTCAATTCCATGGTGCCTCCGGTGTATGTTGATCTTTTTGCTGAACTTGAAAAACCTGACGGTTCGGTTGAACTTCCGTTTTTCATATGGAGGGAAGCTTTTATCAATGATGCTGATGCAGAACTGGCGCAGGCAGCCTATGACAAACTGAATCCGCATCCTAACAAGACATTCAAAGATCCCATTTCAATAAGCAAGAATCCTGCTGAAATGGAAATTCCAAAATCATATATAAATTGCACTGAAGACATTTCCCTGCCTCACAGCTTGCCCTGGCACCCCCGGTTGTCAGAAAAATTAGGCCTTTTCAGGCTTGTACAGTTGCCAGGAAGTCATGAATTGTGCTTTACCAATCCTTCTCTGCTTGGGCAGAAGATTCTTGAAGCCGGCCGGGATTAAAGCCTTCTGCTACAGAATCTGTTTTTGGCCGCTGTCTGGTCGGCCTTTTATAAGATAAGAATTTGCTTTACTGTCATTTTTTGAGGATTTTTATGGGATGGGATTTGTATATAAATGGCAGGGGAGATGTCAATTTTTATATTTAAGATGTGGCCCCTTTTCACCTGAATGGGAGCGATCACAGATGGTGCCTCCGTAAATTAAATCCAAATCTTTGCGTTGAAGCTAAAAGAAAATGGGTCATGGTGTTGCATGTTGCCAATTGCTTATTAAATTGTATCAATAGCAACTATTTACACTGCCGATAACGAAGCTTCGGCGTTTATTTTCAGACAGGATGTGAACCATGTATGAAACGAATATGTACGAGGGCATGATAGCGGAAACCATCACGATGCATGGGGCAACCGGCGATATCATCAATGCCTATTTTGCTCGACCTTTAGGCGCCGGGCCTTTTCCGGGTATGGTCTTGATCCATCACTTGCCCGGCTGGGATGAATGGTACCGGGAAGCCACGCGCAAGTTCGCACACCATGGGTATGCAGCGATTTCTCCCAATCTCTACTTTCGAGACGGCCACGGGACGCCTGAGGATATAGCGGCCAAGGTTAGGGGAGAGGGAGGCGTTCCAGACGATCAGGCCGTGGGCGATGTCGAAGGGGCCATGCGCTATTTGCGCTCCCTTGCCTATAACAACGGCAAGGTTGGTGTTTTCGGAACCTGCTCCGGAGGCCGGCATGCCTTCCTTACCGCTTGCCGGGTGCAGGGCTTTGATGCAGCCGTCGAATGCTGGGGTGGAAATGTGGTCATGCCGCCGGAAAACCTCACAGCCAAGCAACCGGTTGCACCGATTGACTACACTAAATATTTAATATTCGCTTTTTAACCTTATCTATTCTGCGTTTAATCCGACAGTTTTTTGTAGCCTCCCCGCATACTCGCTTATGCATAATAGAGACTAATATTGATATGTCTTGTCGAGCTGCGCCTTTGGGGTTGTTAAGTCCGCTTATGAAATTCATTTTATGCACAAATCAAGGTTTGACCCTGCTCTTTCCCTAATCCAGTGCAAAATAAACTGTTAAAATAAAAAACTCATATTTGTATTTACATGATAATATAAAGATGTTATTTATATTATCATGTATAAACGAATATTAAATTTGCAATTGAGTACATCAGAAACCTGCTTTCTCTGGGGTCCCAGACAAACCGGGAAGAGCACCTTAATAAAAACTTTGTATCCTGACGCTAAGCGGTATGATCTATTGCTGTCAGATCAATACCAACGACTTCTCCTGCACCCGGGCCTTATTCGAGAGGAATGTTTAGCAATCGGTCTTAAGGCCGAAAATCAGGCATCACCCATAATCGTCGACGAAGTTCAGAAAATACCAATCCTTCTGGATGAAATTCATTGGCTGATTGAAAATAGAAATTTACGCTTTATATTGTGCGGTTCCAGCGCCCGGAAGGTCAAGCGAGGTCGTGGCAATCTATTAGGGGGCCGTGCCGTACGCTACGAATTGCACCCCCTGGTTTATCCGGAAATCCCGGATTTTTCATTGCTGAGGGCACTCAATGCCGGATTGCTGCCACGACATTATCAAAGCTCGAAGCCCTACAAACTGCTGCAGGCTTATGTGGGAGATTATCTGAAAGAGGAAATTTCAGCCGAAGCCCTGACACGGAATATACCCGCCTTCAGTAGATTTTTGCAAATTGCTGCCCTGACAAACGGCGAATTGACCAATTACAATAACATCGCTTCCGAATGCGGTGTCAGTGCGCCGACTGTAAAAGAGTATTTTCTTATACTCGAAGACACTTTAATTGGTCGAATGTTGCCGGCTTTTAGAAAGCGTGCTAAAAGGCGCTTGATTGGTGCCCCTAAATTCTTTTTCTTCGATATCGGTATTGTGGCCCATCTTACGCGCCGCGGAAAAATAAAGCCAGGTTCCGAGCTCTTTGGCAGAGCTTTTGAACATATGATCTACATGGAATTAACTGCTCATTCCGGCTACTCTGAGATGAATTACCCGATTGCCTATTGGAAAACGGCTTCCGGCTTTAAAGTGGATTTCGTGCTGGGAGATCATGAAATCGCTGTAGAAGTCAAAGGCACCGACATGGTCACCAATAAGCATTTGAAGGGTATCAGAGCTTTTAAAGAGGAGTATCAGGCACGCGGTTACATTGTGGTGTCCATGGACACCAATCCCAGAAAAACGGAAGATGGTATAGAGATACTTCCGTGGCAGGTTTTTCTGGATCGTCTTTGGGCTAACGAAATCATTAAAACTTGATCGCATCCGGAGGAGTATATTTTTATGCAATCATCAAACTCTGCCCGCGCGATAAAAGAGATTTGTCAATATTTAATATTCGCTTTTTAACCCTATCTATTCTACGTTTAAACCGGCTGTTTTTCGCTGCCTCCTCTGATACGCGCTTATGCATAATGGTTATTAATGCGTCACTGACCTCACCGAAATAGTCACCTAACTCTCTACAGGAGATTCCGCTTATCGCGCAGGTTTTAGAGACGCAAAAAGTTTTATAAGTATAGATACAAGAAAAGAGGTGTGTTAATTTAATAATCTGATTTACGTATCTTGCTTCCCTTTTGGAGATCATATTCAATGCATCCTCTGCACGTACGTTCCCATTCCTGCAGTGACTAATCTGGTGCTGTTTATCACCAATATAGACGCGACCTCCAAAACCTCAAATAGGTCATATCATTTTCGGACGGATAGGGTCGATAGGCTTCCAACTGATAAACGGCAGTATTCTATTATTCCTGCGAAAATCATGGAGGTGGGCGCAATCATATACCTTATCCCCGTTATCAAAGTGTTGAGAGGCCCGGTGATTTATAATAAATTTAGGGATTATCCCCATATTATCCATGCCTAACAATCTTGATCTCAATTCTTCGGCATCATGAATCTCAACCGGCAGTCCCTCCGCTTCAAGCGCCAGGGCAATTCTTATTGTTTCCGCCATCCGTGAAGTGCTAGATCCCCTCAGGAAGACGGACCAGCCGTCTGCTTTCTCGATGACTCCCAAATCTATGTGGGTTGTATTGCCTCCCCTGTACACCTCCCAGGGGTGGCCTCCGCCCCGGCCGGAATGATACCACTGTTTAAACGCTTTTGCTGATTCTATTGGCAGTTCAACTAATCCTTCATGTCGTCCATCAGCAAGCCGCTTATACATTTCCAGCCCGGACATATCTTTTTTAATGGCTCCTTTGAAGCGCCTGAAGTTGGCTGTATATGCAACCTTGCAATACTTCATAAAAAGAGCCAGGCTCATCTCGCGATGATTGCCGGCATAATCGCTCCGAAAATTTCCGACTCTTACATACCTGGCAAATCGAGCAGTTTTCATTTTGCCCAAATCAATATCCGGGCGGTACAAATCCGGATAGTATTTCCAGATAATCCCCTTCGGTATAATCCCAAATCGCATAACCAGAGGTAAATCTTTTAGTGTTTCCCTGTATTCACGCGGCCAGTCATTGGTGATGCGTTTGACCACTGTTGTAAACCTCGTCAACATATAGGAAAGCTTTTTTGAATCTCCATCGTTTAAACTCCAATAAACGGGATTTTTGATTTTTCCCTTTGTACTTAATTCCAAAGAAAGATCCCACTCCGTCCAGTGGCAGTAATATGTATTCTCATAAAGGATTACATGGACCATTGTCCATTCTTTTGGATTGGGCCCAAACCGCCCAGGGAAGCGCCATACCAGGTCACGGAAATTATATTCCGGCTGTATCAGATTTATATCTTTTATAAATTGCGGGAATAGGCGAACGATTTTATCACTCATGATCGGATTCCTGTATCAACTGCAAGCTATTGATGCCTATGCTGAAAGATTGTCGCGCAAGAAATTCTCTCAAAAATGAAAATCACTTTATAAAATATCTCATATCACTTCAGATAAGCGTTTCAGCGAATACATCCCATCCAGGCCTTTTACCGCTTTGGGCTTTTTTTTGTGCTTTGAATTGAATAGATCCTTAAACCGTCGGTAATTTGTCGATACAAACTCCTTTGATCCGATGATTCCCGAATCTGTAAAATAGCGGGTCCGGTATCGGAAACGATCACTGCGGCTGAGTTCAAAGTCTTTCTTGCGCTCCTTTTCAAGAACCATATCCTCGATGACCTTGATTTTTCCTTTCTCAGGCTGATTTAAAGCCCCTGCTTCATAGACATATCGGCGGTACCTTCTGATGCGCTCCTTTTTCCTTTTGAGACACTTGTCCGCCGGAGGAGGATTGAATTCCTTTAAGCCGAAGTCGGTGGACAAGAAGTCGTCCTGGTTGTTGGTCTGTACATGATACCCAAGAGAATTCCAGCGGTATTCTTCCGGCCTTTCCACCAGGCCGGCACGCAAAGGATTCAGATCGATGTAGGCCAGGCAATTGATCAAAGTTTCTCCGTTTTCCACAATAACGCTCTTGAAGCGATCGCCCCAAAAGTAGCCCCGCCGGTTGTGGCACCGATTGTAAAACCGTGCAAAGCCGACCTTGATTTCACGCATGAATTCGGACAGGCTCGATAGTTTCTCCCGTAATGAGGAAATCAGGCCATCAGCAAAAATACGCTCATCACCATAAAAATCCACATAGCGTTTTAGAATATCCTCGTCTGTAAATTTGTGCTCAGGAAACACCCGCACCAAAATATGGAAATGGTTTCCCATCAGACAAAATCCCAAAATTTCAACTAAATACAGCGCAGCATAGCGCCGGATGAGATCCAGCATAAAATCTTTTTCAATATCGCCCAATGGAAAGCCGTCCAGGGCAGTCCTGGACATTACATGATAAACAGTGCTTTGATCATTAATTATCATTCGCTGGGTTCTCGGCATGATTGGCTCCTTTGTGCATTAATTTTGGTCATACATTACACAGAAATCTATCGATATCAAACATAAAGTACCTGTCCCCTTCTATTTTGCAGTGACCAAAAGGTAGGTGCATGATGCGATAAAAATTTGGGTGCAGCAGTAAACCAGGAAAGGGGTTGGTATTTAACCACCAGATGTGATTGGCACCTGCTGCACCCATCTATTACCAGCCAGTCGTGATTTTAGATCCTGATTCGCCTATGCCGTGAGTCCATAAGGGGTTGGCTAAAAACCATAAGATTTGTAACCCATCCAATTGAACACGGTATGGCACCGATAAATTTCTGGGGTCCAAGAGGACCAGGGGCCGTGTTTTGACGCCTTGCGCTTAAAACACAATCGCCTTGAACCTGATGGGTGACTGATGCGGATCCGCCTGAGGCGGACCGTGAATCTATAATACCGAAATAACGGGCGCGGAACGGGTAAAAAAACAAGGCTGGGCTGAGGACGGTATAAGGTTGATGGATTCCTAAAAAGCCTGGAATTTAGCTTTGAATCAAAAGCAGCAGAGAGCACTGCCTGCTCTCGAAAATCAACTTATGAGCCTGGGCTTTTTAGGAATCCATCAACAGTCAATCAAAAAGTGAATTTTTTTGATCGAGGGGGTGTTTTTTCTCTTGACAAGCCCTTTAATGGGTGACCCCATTCTTTTTTTTGATGAAGAAAATTTAGAATGCGATTGCGCTGGTCTGCATTCAAACCTTTAGATCCTGAAGAATTGTCTATATTCATTTAAACCTCTCTTTGTGCGGTCTGACTGCCAAATATCGAACTGGAATGCAGGGTATTCACCATTCGATAAAATGCATGGGAACAGACATTGAGGTTGTATTTGAACGGGTGTTTTCAAAGGCTGATCTATAGTTTTAAACATCTGTTTTTGCCTACCATGCATAACTCGTTCTCTGATTATCTATTAAATCAATCCAAAAACAAAGCGCCTGAAGGATTTCCCCAACCCATGATAAAAGCCGCCCCAGCGTCACCGCTACAGATACCTTCAAGTGCTTTGTATTTTTATTTGTTTTCATCTATCGTGGTTTGGGTTTAATTTGATATCATTAATAAATAATATGTTTATAAATAATATCATTTTGGTTATAATTCAAGAAAAAAGTTGCAAATTTAACATAATTTTTATATTTATTCGCTTATGAAAATTGCTGTGAATATTAGAATGCCAGCTGAAATGAAAATGACGCTTGATGAACTGGCGAATGCAGAATTTCGGTCACTGAACAGCTTGATACTGCAATTTCTTGATGAGCGGTTAAAGGAGAAAGGCATAGATTGGCATAAGAAAAATAGAACCCAAAATTCCAATAAATAATAAATAATGAAGTGAGGTTGCCATGGAACAACCTGAAACCCCATTTGCCGTCGTATAGATAAATGGGGTTTTTTTGCGCCAGGCAAGGCTTGCAGTCCTTTAGGAAGCGCTGTCCGATTTTACTGTAGCAATAAATCAGACGACTAAAGGGTGAAAGTCCTCCTTCATTATATTCCCCGCTTAACGTCCTTAACACGATGGATTTAATCAAGTTGATTACATATTTCATAAAATCTTTAATTATTGTTTACATTTAATTAGCAAGCCACAATGTGAAACCATTTCATTCTAATCTTATAGCTTAATTGTTTTCTTTTTTTGTGGAGAGTTGATTTGACCAACAAGCAAGCGGCAAAATTTATTGAAATAAAGAAAGATACTAGAACTTCTGCTCGAGCAGGTTTGTTAAAAATAAATGGTTATCACATCAAAACCCCTGTTTTATGGCTTGGCCACAATTTTAAAGCACCAATATGTTTATGGAATGAGGAGGAAGTTAATCTACCTGGTCTTTTAGTAAATGCATGTGAGATTCTCAGAAGGCCTGGCAGGGTTAAGAATATTTATGACAGAGGTATACGCAGCTACCTCGGATATCAAGGGCCTATTATGATGGATTCTGGAGGCTTTCTGTTCCAGAAGAACAAAAGAATAAATGTACGTCATAGCAAGATTTCAGAAATGTATAAGAAGGCAGACATTGATATAGGAGTTGTTCTTGATCACCCTTTGGACCCCACTTTACCAGCCTCACACAATAGGCAGAGATGGGAACGTACGTTACGAAACACTGCAGCGATGGCGTCGCATAATGACACGTATGAATTCATGCCCGTAGTTCATGGTTACACTCTTAATGCACTTAAAAAGGCCTGTCAGCAAATCAGAAAGATTTTAGGTGAACCATCTCTGATTGGTATCGGCAGTTTAGTACCACTCATGAAGACTAATCTTAGTAATAAGTTTAGTTACCAAAAGAGTGATGGCGCTAACGGAAATCACGAAGAATTCCTTCTGGATGCCTTGAAGCTGGTACGTGATCATTTTCCAAGTTCATTTCTGCATGTTTTTGGCGTAGGCGGAATTACCACTGCACTTGCAGTATTTTCATTTGGTGCGGACTCAACAGATTCCGTAGCTTGGAGGCTCAAGGCAGCTTATGGAGCAATTCAGCTACCAGGTACTAGTGATCTTTTCTTGTCACCCCGACTAAAAAGCCCAAAGTCCCGCCCTGTGCTAAAGGAGAAAGATGAAATTAGTCTTCTCAGATGTAATTGCCCGGAGTGTTCGCCATATAAGAATATTGGCTGGCTAAAAAGGCACCTTGACTCTAGTTTCAAGGCACGAACCATCCACAATGGTTGGGTATTCCTCAAGGAAGTCCAAGCTTTCAGAAAAGCGATCTTAGCTAAACGTGGACATGTTTTTATCAGAAAAAGACTATCAAAAAGACACCACTTCTTCAGGTTGTTCAATGACAGAAAATAACGAGGACAAGCAATGGGAAATATATATGAGGATTTGCGACGGTATGAATTTAATAAAACAGAATCAGAAACTCTCACCGGACTCGTGGAAGACGCCATTGATAAAGGTGAGGGTGCTAGAAAAGAACAAGCAATTCTGAGGAAAATCTCTGCTGATTTAGCACTGTTGCTGAGAGAAGCAAACTTCTTCTTGGAGGCAGATTGGCAAGATACTGCAGATATTCTTGAGGAACGAACGGTAGGTATTGATGGTAGCAATCAGCCTGTTGGTGGAGTAGGAGGTAAATGGTACGTTCCACTAAGTTGCGCTATTGTGTCTTTTGAAAAAGGATTGAAGAGCACGCCCAAAATAGAAGTGAGCAGTCACATAGAGATTATTCAAGAGCGGGAATTCACGCATGTTGGCACCGAAGCAATGGGGAAAATGTTGCTCCTCGAGACTAAGGCTATCATGGAATATGCTATGAAAGGGCAGAGGAGCACACTGTTTATAGATGGTCCGATCGTTGATCCACCCACGGCTGCCTCCAAAGACTATGTGGCCTATCGTTGTTCTGCTATTAAAGAAAGTTTGAAAAGGGGAATCAATGTGATCGGTTGTGCTAAGCGTGTTAAAGACACTCATGTCAGAAAATTTATTGAATCTCATTTACTCAGGGAAAGGAGAGATAAGGTAAAACTGGAGCCGTTTCCTAGCGATTTACAGCTTTTTGCCTTTGTATTTGCCCACCATTGGCACCAAGTTGGAGGAGATAAAAAGGGATTATATACCCTGCCAGTAGATGTTAGCGATACTACAAAAGTCTATAAATTGTACCAAAAGAATGAAATAAGGATTTTTTCCACATTTATACAAAAAGACCTTGGGGAATACATCCTACGACTTGATGTTCCCTTTTTTGAAGGGGAACCAACTAATGAGAAAGGGATACTAGAGCAGTTCACCCAAGCAGTTAGAGCTACTTTCGCGTGGACTTATCCCAATCAGAACATACCATTGCCAATATTTCTAGCGGACAACAAATGTGAGATAAGAAGAGGATGTGCGGAGGTCCTGTATGATGAAATCATAACAAGAAGTCGGTCAACAGAACCTTTAGACCAGATGGTTTCTCTTCAGTTGGAGGCTAGACTATGAAATTACAATACGAAGAAATTGGGATGATCCTTAGCAAACCTACCACGCGGGATGCTACATGCCAACTTTTTGAGCAAGCTGAGCGTGGTGGTATTCGCGAAGGGATGCTTCTTGTCACAGAAGCTAGCCCAAATAGACGCAAACTTCTTTCTCGGGTTGCCGAAATAGTGCCATTTAATGCCTTTTTTACTGAGGGAGATCCTTGGAGTGAAGCTAGGCGTAAGAAGATGCCCTTGCCTGAAGAGGTAGCTAGGCGCTACGAAATTTGCAAACTTGAGTTACTCATTGAGGTTCCTGGAACTAATGAAATCACAGTGCCTCCACAGCCGGGAGACTTTGTTTATCGCATAGATCCCAAGACGGCTAGTAAGGATATTTTTAGCGTGAGTGAGGGCGATAGCGGAATTATTTGGTTTGGCACCCAAGCTGGTTACAAAATGAGTCCTGTGCCACTTGATGTAGAAGCAGTGCCAATGCACTTAGCAGTTTTCGGAGTGACAGGGAGTGGAAAATCTTTTGATACTGGAGCTTTGATAGAAAAGCTAGCTTCCATCCCTGCTGCACCTAATCGTGAGGTCTCGTTTCCGATGCTGATGATTGACGCGCACGGTGACTACATAGATTATGTGAAGTATTTTGCTGAGAATAAAGCTCTGGGGGCTGTTAATGCAATAACTAGGTATGTCTTTCCGGATGCTTACCGTCGCTCAGATTCTAGGTTGTCCGGAAAAGCTGATAAACCTGAGCCAGTGGGGCTGAATTTCGATGTAGAGAGTTTGCCACCTCGTGAAATAGCTGAGATGATAATCGAGTATTATGGGGGAACTGGAACCGAACTACAGATCCATGGTCTAGAAAGAGCCCTGCAAGATTTGAGAGACGGAGGCATCAGTATCAATGTGTTGTTCACTACTTCTCCAGACGTACTAGATCAACAACTCAGCCGAATGACTCAAGCGGGGGAACTTCATGACCAGTCAAGAAGGGCTATTAACCGCGCTGTCTCTAAGTTCAGGGAGGTTGAAGAGAGGTACAGTTTATTTTCACAACAATCTCCTCTACAGAATCCAAAGTGGATAGATGATCTGACTCGTCACGGGAATGTTGCGATTATAGATTTCTCAGCCGAAGGAGCTCCCGGCGCAGAACTTCGTGTTAAGCAGTTAGTTATGACCTATTTGGCGACGTTTCTGTTTGATTCGTTCACGAAATATAAGATTAAAGGCGAGGATAGATACTTACTCTTTGTGATTGAAGAAGCCCAAATTTTCTGTCCTGATGTTAAGTATCCTGTGGGGGCGAGTATTGCTAAATCTAGACTTTCAGACATTGCTACTCAGGGACGTAAATTCGGATTGGGACTCTGTCTTATCACTCAAAGACCTTCATTTGTTGACCGCATCGTTTTGTCAATGTGTAACACCTTTTTCATACACAGAGTCTCTCCAGAAGATGTCCACTTTGTCAGAACAGTGACAGGAGGTCTACCAGCTGGGCTGAGTGCTCGACTTACACAGTTAGGCAAAGGTGAGATTATTGTTACTGGCCAGATGTCCAAGGTACCGTTTCCCCTCGTAGTAAGAGTTGAAAGGAAACACCGCAAAGTGGACCATCCGGCCGGGACCACCGAAGTGGTAAAAAATCTTGCCTCCCTTAGGGGAACTCAATGATGCATTCGACTAAAAAATTTAAGCGACTTCCTCCCTTGGCTGGTGTTCATTTTGCCGGTTTCAAGGAGGTAAAGATTGAAAGCCGCCAACTAATCGTGAAGCAATTACGTGACTTTATTAGATATTGCCTCAAAGAGGCTAAATCTCCTGCTGTCCAAGTGATTCTTGGTGAGTGGGGTGAGGGAAAAACTGAAGCCTATCAACGTTATATTCATACGGAAGTCAGAGAACCGAACCATGCATACCTCATTTCTGCCTCTTCACTTGCACAGAGCTTACCAAAGATACAGGCTGATAGTCCATTAGCAAGCCTTAATTTGCTTGCCGCTGTTTTCTATGCTGTTCAGCATGAGGTAAAGCCGGAGAAGCTTCCACCTTTCGAAAGATACATGGATACAGAGCGATGGTTAGAAAAGATTCTGCAGGCATATGCCAAAGGGCGTATTATAATTTTCATTGATGAGTTTGAGGAACTGATTCTTAATCCACCCGCCCTTAGGAATATTTTATCTGGATTGAAAGAATTGATTAATAAACAATACAATTCAATTACCGAAGAAGGGTTATATCCAGGTATAATCTCTTTTATCCTTTCGTGCACACCAGATGCGTATTCCCGAATGCAGCGAGATTCTGAAATTACTGAAATATTTGGTTTATGGGACAGAAGAATAAGTAAAATCCACCTCGCTCCTGTCACAAGACAAGAAGGAATAAAGTTCCTCTATGATCTTATGCGCTTTTCTTATGAAGATCGTTTGCCGGAACCATTCCCAATAAAGGATCTCGGCGTACTTTATTCATTACAAAACATTGGTAGAGGTAACCTTGGTGCGCTAGTAACCCTTTTTGTGAAAGTCTTCAACAGCGCAGCAATTGATGATGAAACAATGTATGTCATTAATGGGCCTATACTATTGGACATCTTAGTGAATGAGAGCATATCTGTATATGGAGGAACTGCAAATTGTGTTGAACGGACAGTTCTTGAGGGGCTTGAGCAACAACTTGGAAGCAGTGAAATAAAACTGTTGAGACTTCTTGCCGGTGAATTTAGGCCATTTTCAATATCAGAGTTGACATCAAGATTGGAGATTAATGATGAAGTTGAGATGTCCGCCTTGGTTGAGTGCGTGAATCAAAAACTAGTTAACGCTGGTATCGCAAATGCGATCGCCGGGTGCTTGTCAATTCGTGAGGATCGTTGTTTTGATGATCTTGAAAACGCACTTCAGCCGGAGATACAGGAGGAGGAGCTGAAAGTTGATGGTTTTACTATGAGCCTTGGAGCATTGAAAGACGATCTTACTTTTATGGAGATGCTTGATGGAGAGTTCACTTCACGGCTTTTTTTCCCATCAAACTATCGAATGATATCGACAGCATTCGAAGGAAAATCCATAGATTCTGCCCGGCGGTTAGAAAGGCGCGTCGAAAATCTTCTTGATCAAAAAGTTCTCTACTATCATTTATCGAATGAGGTTCTTTTTCAACTTTTCCCAACCCCTATCCCATTGGGTCTTGAATTTATCAAAGACCGAGATCTTCGTCTTAAATTGTGGAGAGACACAACCGCACGCTTTTCACAGTTATTTCGTGATGACATGACTAGGGCCATTTTCTATCTCCTTGAGTTCGTCGAAGCTCATGAAGTTGAAGTCGATGACGTAAAAATGCATAAGGATGGTATTCTTGCGAAACTAACAGACATTTCCCAAAATGCCACGGTTCGATGCTACTGCAATTGTGTGTACGGCGATATTGGACCTGCGGACATTGGACCAATTGAGGAGAGACTCCAAGATGAGAGTGAAATACACTTAGCCTTGGTGATTCATATTGGCGATATTTCGGACGAAGGACGAGAGGAAATACGAGCAAGGGAAATGGAAAAAAATTTGTTGCTCGTTCCATTACATACAAGCTTGGCTAAACGTTTTTTAATTTCCTATCAATGCAACACAAAATACCCGAATCAAGTAGATGAAAAGCTATTTGTTGATACGATTACAAGAGAGTTCAAGTCAGAGGTAGAGTTGAGCGTTAAACTCAAGGAGTGGATTGAGGCAGGATTTCAAGTGGGAATCGTTCTTAAGGATCTTTATAAAGCTACAGCTCGTGGTGAACGTGATCTTGCAGATTCTCTTAAGTTCTACATTAATATGCTCGGAGAAATAAAAACTCCTGATACTATTTTTCATGCTAATAAGCGTCTGATGGAGTTTGTACCTTTTGGTAGTCGATCTGGATTCATTCCGGATATTGAGAGTGTCAATCAATTAGAAAAATATACGGAAGATCTTTTAAAAAACAGCTTTGTCCAATGGAATTCTGATCGAACAGTTCAAGTGACTTTTTCACCTCCTGAAAAGAGACTACTTAAAGTTTTGGAAAGAGACGGAACTGTCGCTAGGGTAGCGATACGTAGTTATTTCATTATTTGTGCCCAAGCTAAAAACTTATTAGAGGATGCCTATTTAAATGTTCTCACTCATAAAGGAATTATCATTGAATCCAAAGGATTGCTTTCTTTATTCAAAAGGAAACATGCTTTGGAAAAGGCCAAGAAATTGAAAGCCTTTTGCGATCAGTTACTTGCTGCCCGCAGACAGTTAGAGGAGTGGCCGGCCTTTGGACATATCTTTGTGAGGAAAAAAAGGGAATTTAGATTCATCTCTATTCACGATCTTGAATCCTATTTAGATGAGATATATGAAAACATCCAAGTATCCTCACAACAAGGCAGAGAAGAAGTGCTTCTTCAAAGGACTGCTTTGCTCAGGAATCTTGTTGATTTCCGGAATAAATTAACAATAAAATTCTGATTATTTTTATCAGTAGGAGCCATTTTCAGATTTGATTAACCGAGCCCGATTGAGGTAACCGGACCCGGCGTTTTTTAGAAGCGGA